>Ga0172376_10001925_pt1 | contig 25967 bp, 23 predicted proteins | sample Lak35m_FD_121114 | JGI IMG/M metagenome (GOLD analysis project Ga0172376, IMG submission 121114) | Freshwater microbial communities from Kabuno Bay, South-Kivu, Congo - kab_092012_35m | ecosystem: Environmental > Aquatic > Freshwater > Lake | place: Democratic Republic of the Congo: South-Kivu...
CAGCTTCACCCCTTCGGGGTTCGGCTGCGCTCGGCTCGCTACGCTCGCCTTCGCTCCGCCTCACCCCGAAGGGGTGAAGCTGGAGGGAAGGAAGACAAATTACAGAAACAGGTTTACACCGGCTCTTCGGGCGACGCGGGCGGTGGGGCTGATTTCCAAGGCCGGTCGCTACGGCGGCACTTATGCGCACCGAGACATCGCGTTTGAATTCGCCTCGTGGATTTCGGTCGAGTTCCGGCTTTATCTCATCAAGGAATTTCAGCGGCTCAAGGACGACGAGAACCGCCGGCTGTCGCTGGCGTGGAATCTCAACCGCACGTTGTCGAAGCTGAATTATCGAATCCACACGGACGCGGTGAAGGCGCACCTGATTCCGCCCGAGGTCACGCCCGCGCAGGCGACCATCACCTACGCGACGGAGGCGGATTTGCTGAACGTCGCGCTCTTTGGCCACACCGCGCGGCAGTAGCGTGACGCGAATCCCAAGCTGGAAGGCAACGTGCGCGATTACGCCAGCGTCGAGCAGTTGCTGGTGCTCGCGAACATGGAGGGCATGAACGCGGAGTTCATCCACATGGGATTGCCGCAGGGCGAACGGCTAAGGCGGCTCAATCAAATCGCCATCCGCCAGATGCAGGTCTTGACGGCGTCGAGTTTGAGGGCGCTGCCGGGGGCGGAGGGGAAGTGAAGTCGTGGATTCGCCCTAACGTGCTGCAAGAAAGCAGGTTAAATGCGGTTGAGAGGGTCAAAACCTCGTTGTTTCACCTCTCTTGAAGCTTCAAGACCGCCAAAACGACGGATTTTCACCCTTCTTGAGCCTTCGGGCATACAAGAACCGTGCCAGTTCACCTGTCTTGAAGCTTCAGGATCGCCGATTCCTTGAGGTTTCGGTCGTCTTGAGGCTTCAAGATCGTCAAAAGGCTGGGTTTTCACCTCTCCCGAGGCTTCAAGATCGCTGAACGGTCAGGTTTTTGACGTTCTCGTGCCTATTTTCCGGGTGGTTCAGCGACGGGTGGACACGAGGAAGCGACACCTCACCCTCAATCCCTCTCCCCGTTCGAGGCGGAGAGGGAGGTTGGAGAACACCCCCTCGGCCTTCTCGTCCGATGGCCAGAGAAGGTGAAGCTTGGCCGGAACGCGGCGGGTCAGCCACGAAGCCACACCAGCACAATGACCAGCACCGCGAGCACGGCCAGAACTGCCGTGCAACCGGACTTGGCTTTCGCCGTGAACTTCTCCGGGTGCTGCGTGCGCAGGCCGGCTTCGAGTTGCTCCACTGCCTCCTTGGATTCCTTCAGCCCTGCGCCCGGCTTCACCTGCTCGCGATAGAGTTTGATGGCGTCAATCTTCCGGCCTGCGAAGAGCAGGTCCGCTACGGGCGATAACGCGCCGGCTTCCGGGGCCGGAGCGAGTTGCGCCTCGGGCGAGGCTTCCAGCCGCTCCACGAAATCCTTCGCCTCCGCCAAGCCCAAACCCGTCGCCTCGCGGCACAGCTTGATGGCCGCGATTTTGTTTCCGCCTTTGACCTCGGCGAGGATGGCTTCACGCTGGGCTGGTGTCATATGACTTGAATGGCGTCTGAGTGAAGTGACGAAACTTTCAAACCACTAACCTGCACTGACCTGCACTGATAAGAACTGAACGCAGGGCGAATTCCAATGCCAGCCCGCTGCCAGTTCAAGGACTTCGGATTAGCGCCGGTTAGTGTCCATTAGTGGTTCAACCATCACTGGTTCAGCGAGCCGAGATACCGCTCAGCATCAATCGCCGCCGCGCAGCCCATGCCCGCCGCCGTGATGGCCTGGCGATACACATGGTCTGAGCAGTCGCCGGCGACGAACACGCCCTCGACCGTCGTCTGCGATCCCTTCGCGCGCACGACATAGCCGTTTTCGTCGAGCGCAATCTGGCCTTTGAAAAGCTGCGTGTTCGGGTAGTGCCCGATGGCGACGAACACGCCCGCGCACGGCAGCAGGCTTTCCGCGCCGGTCTTGGTGTGCTTGAGCTTTACGCCCGTGACCTTGCCCGCCGCCACGTCGAGCACCTCGGTCACGACGGAGTCCCACACCGGCTTGATCTTCGGGTTCGACAACGCGCGCTCGGCCATGACCTTCGAGGCGCGCAGCGAATCGCGGCGATGCACGAGATACACCGTCGAGCCGAAGCGCGTGAGATACGTCGCCTCCTCGCACGCGGAGTCGCCGCCACCCACGACGACCAGCGGCTGGTTGCGGAACATCGGCAGCGCACCGTCGCACGTCGCGCAGTAGGTCACGCCCTTCTTCTCCAGCAAGTCCTCGCCCGGCACCTCAAGGTGTTTGTGGCCCGCGCCAGTGGCGATGATGATGGTCTTGGTTTCCACCTTTTCGCCGTCAATGTTCACGACGAACGGGCGCTTGCTCAAATCCACCGCCTCGACCGTCGCGCCGAACTGCACGCGCGCGCCGAAGCGCTCGGCCTGTTGCTGCATCCGCACCATCAGGTCCGTGCCGTCCACGCCCTCGGGGAAGCCGGGGAAGTTCTCCACGATGCTCGTGGTGGTGAGCAGCCCGCCCGGCGTCGCGCCCGTGACGACGACCGGGTTCAAGTTCGCGCGCGCCGTGTAGAGCGCCGCCGTCCAGCCCGCGCAGCCCGACCCGATGATGACGACATTTTCCATAGGCGCGCGAAAGTAGGAGTGAACTTCCCCGCTGGCAAGCGCCGCCGCCAAGGGCTGCTTGCCTCGCCGACGGGTGAGGGCTAGCCTTGCGTCATGAAGTTCACCGCCGTTTATGAGCCGGTCGCCGAGGGCGGCTACGTGGCGTGGTTGGAGGAAATGCCCGGCGTGCAGACGCAGGGCGAGACTTTGGAGGAGGCCAAGGCGAACTTGCTCGACGCCTTCCGGGAATCGCTTGAATACCTGCGGGAGAAGGCGCGCAAGGCGGAGTCGCCCAGGAGCGTTCGCGAAACCTTCGAGGTTGCCGCGCTGTGAAGCTCGCGGACTTGGAGCGGCATCTGCGCCGCCACGGCTGCCAGCTCAAGCGCGAGGGCGGCAAACATTCCATCTGGGAGAATCCGGCCACGGACACTTGGACCTCCGTCCCCCGCCATCGGGAAATCAAGGACTTCCTGGCGCGCGGCATCTGCCGACAGTTGGAGATTCCCTTACCGTAGCCGAATCGCCTGTGAGTGCGGAAATGCACCGGTTGGACACCGGCACTCCGCGCGCTTGCAATTTCCCTCCGCTCCGAAAAGCTCACGCCATGTCCACAACTTCCCACTCCCGCCGCGACTTCCTCGCCGCCACCGGTTCCACCGCGCTCGCCGCCGCCGCGTCCGCCGCCACCGGGCCGCTCACCACCTACGGCCCGGCCAAGCCGATGCGCATCGGCGTCATCAGCGCCACGATGGGCGGCCGGCCGCACAAGGGCAACGGCCACACCTACCACTTCGCGCATGGCTTCCACCCGACGGTGGACCTCAAGATGATTGAGAAGCACCTCACCAAAGGCCCGGTGGACCTGTTCAAGTCCCACTTCCGCAACCCCAAGGAAGACTTCGCCAAGCTCCCCTTCGAGAACACCCGCATCTCCTGCTACTACGACGCCGACCTGCCCAGCGCGCAGGCCTTCGCCGAGTGTTTCCCCGGCGTCGAAGTCGCGCGCACGCTCGACGAACTGGTGAAGAACTGCGACGCCGTCTGGGTCGGCGACGCCAGCGGGCGCGGCGAAGACCACTTCGAGCTGTGCGCGCCGGGCCTTGCGAAGGGCCTCCCCACCTTCTGCGACAAACCCATCGGCGGCACCGTCCTCGAGACGCGGCGCATCCTTGACTTCGCGAAGAAGCACAACGCGCCCCTCATGTCCTCCAGCCTTTACCGCCACCAATGGGGCACCGAGGAAGCCCTCCGCATGAAGGCCAGCGGCGACTTCGGCTCGCTGCAATACGTCGTCGCCAGCCAGGGCGGCGGCTTCAGCTACCCGAGCTGGTTCATCTACGGCCAGCACCCCGTCTGGATGTGCATGACCCTCTGCGGCGCGGGCGTGAAAGCCGTCTCCATGTATGCGCGCGAGGCCACCTGCCACGCCCTCATCACCTACGACGACCGCATGCCCGCCGAGGTCTGGTATGGCCGGCCTGACGTGACGCCCACCTATTGCAGCACCAGCGCGCACTTCGCCAAGAAGACCCACGAGTGGACGCCCGCGATTGATGGCAACTACTGGTTCGGCCACCACTACCAGATCTTCCGCATGGCCCACACCTTCCTGAAAATGGCCGAGACCCGCGTCGAGCCGGTGCCGCACCAGGAAATCCTCGAGGTCACCGCCATCATCGCCGCCGCCGCGAAGTCCGTGAACGAGCGCAGCCGGCTGGTGGAACTGGCGGAGGTGATGGGCTGAAGAACCTCACTTGTCCGGGGATGCCTGAAGCGGCAGTAACCGCACCTCCCCACGAATCTCCGGATGCCGCAACTGCCCGCCGAGATTCGCCGTCCGCGCCATCAGGAGGAAGGTGGCGAGCGCCAAGACCAGCGAGGTGATCATCGCCCACTTGGGCAGAGCCTTGCCACCGCGCCCGGCAAAGAGTCCCGCCGCCGCCACCAGTCCGAGCAGGAACACTCCCGTCGTGGCCTGGTCGGCGGCTTCTTCATGAGCATTGAGCAGCTTCGGCTCCAGCGTGATCGAGGCGGACGTCCCGCCCTTCGCCGCCAGCGCCTCGCTGGCGAAGTCGCCGGTGAACTTGATGGGGATGGCCACTGCCGCCAGCAGCGCCAGCGCCCACAGGCTGACGCGTTGCAGTTCATCGCTCCGCCGCACCAGCCCGACCGCGAGCAGCAGCGCGCCGAAGAGCGCGCCGAGGACCGGGACGTGGTTGAGCGCGAGATGGAGATGGACCCAGTTCATGGTGACGCGATCCTAACTGCGGAGCCGGCGGCTGAACAGCGCCGGCCGCGGGGTGCCCGTGCCGGCGATTTGCAATCGCCGCGTTGCGGGTGGACTGCTCGGAGCCGCCTCGGACTGCCTTGACCCACGGGCGGCGGTTGCAAACCGCCGGCACGCGTTCACGGCGCACGCAGCCGGTAAAACTTCCTCGGCGGCGTGGTGTCGTTGGTCACGTAGTTGAACAGCACCGCGTTGTTCGTCACCAGCACGACGGTTTGCGGCGCGACGGTCCACACGTTGCCCGTCGAGACGAGGTTCGTGTTGAACTCCAGCTTGAAGTTCGCCGCGCCCACCGGCCAGTGCAGCACGAAGAGCGGCGAGCCGGCGGCGTGGTCAAACGACAGCGTGCGCTCCGCGTCCGTCACCACGGGGATGTAGAGCGAGCCGAAGTTGTCGGTCGGGTTGAAGTCCGTCTCCGCCAGCGTGAGCGTGACGCGGTTCTCCGCCAGGCCGTTGACCGCCGCCGTGGCGACGATGGTCACGGTCACGGCCTGCCCGTTCGTGACCGCGCCAATCGCACAGGTGACCACGCCGTTCAGGAACGTGGGCGTGCCCTGGCTGCTCGTCGCGGAGATGAAGGCATAGCCCGTCGGCAGCGTGTCCGTGAGCGTGACGCCGCTGGCGATCGAGGAACGACTGTTCGTCACGGTGATGGTGATGGTCACGTTGGAGCCGAAGGAGACGATGGAGGGCGCGTTGGTTTGCAGCGCGGTCAGGTCGGGGCTGGTGGTGACGATGTAATTGACCGGCCCGGCCCCCGTGCCGTCCGGCGTGACGACCGTGAGCGGCCCGGTGCTCGCGCCCGCAGGGACCACCGCGACGAGCTGCGTGTCGGTGACGGAGGAGAAGCCGGCGCTGACGCCGTTGAAGCGCACCGCCGTCGCATTGGTGAAGCTGCGGCCGCTCACCGTCACCGTCGTGCCCACCGGCCCAAGCAATGGCGTGAAGCCGTCCACGCGGGGCGTCACGGTGAAGTTCCCCGTGCTCGCGATGACGCCACCCGGCGTGGTGACGGTGACGAGGCCGGCGATGGCGTTGGTGGGCACCAGCACGACCAACTGCGTCGCACCCAAGCTCGTGATCGGCGCGCTGACAGTCGTGGAGTTTGCCCCGGCAAACGTGACGGAAGTGACACCCGTGAAGTTCGTCCCCATGAGGGTCACCGCCGTGCCGACCACGCCCGTGGTCGGGCTGACCGTGGTCAGCCGCGGCGGCAGGTAGAACGGCGCGCTGCTCGTCACACTGCCGCCGGGCGTGCTGACGGAAATCGGCCCGGTGGTCGCGGTGGCGGGGACGGTGGCGGCGATTTGCGAGTCCGCCGTCACGTTGAAGCTGGCCGTGACGTCGCCGAAGCTCACGTTGGTAGCGCCGAGGAAGTTCGCGCCATTGAGGGTCACGGTGGAGCCGGGCAGGCCGTTGGTGGGCGTGAAGTCGGTGATGACCGGGGCAAGGACGAAGACGGTGAGGTTGCTGCTGGTCACGTTCGTGCCGGTGGGCGAGATGACGCGAATTGGCCCGTTGGTGGCCCCGACCGGCACGGTGGCGCGGAGCTGGGTGTCCGCGACGATCGAGACCGCCGACGCGTTGGTGAACCCGCCCGCCGCGCTGGTGAAGGCGACATTGGTCACGTCGAGGAAGTTCAGGCCGTCCACCACCACTTCAGACCCAACCTGCGCCGATGCCGGGCTGAAGCCGGTGATGAACGGGCCGATGATGAAGTTGCTGCCCGTTGCGTTCGTGCCGCCGGGGTTGATGACGCGGATGGGGCCGGTGGTCGCGCTCGCCGGGACGATTGCGGAGATTTGTGTGTCCGAGGTGACGGCGAACGCGGCGTTCGTGCCGTTGAAGGCGACGTTGGTGGCCGTGGTGAAGTTGAGGCCGGTGAGGACCACGGGATCGCCCGCCTTGCCGCCGATGGGCGAGAAACCGGTGACGATGGGCGCCAGCCCGCTCACGACGAAGTTGCTGCTCGTGGTGACGGTGCCGTTGGGCGTGGTGACGGAGATGGGGCCGGTGGTGGCGGTCGTCGGGACGGTCGCGTGAATCTGGGAGGCGGCGGTCGCGCTGAAGGAAGCGTTGACCCCGTTGAATTTAACCGCCGAGGCGCTGGTGAAGTCGCCACCTTCGATCACGACCACGGAACCCGTCGGCCCGATGGCGGGCGTGAAGCCGGTGATGACGGCGGAGCCGGAGACGACGAAGTTCGAGGAGGTGGTGTTGGTGCCGATGGAGGTGGAAACGGAGATGGGGCCGGTGACTGCGCCGGCGGGGACGGTGGCGAACAGTTGGCTGGTTGCGGTCACATTGACAGTCGCCGCCACACTGCCGAAGCGCACGGTGGTCTGCCCAAGGACGGTGTTGAAGTTCGCGCCGTTGATCTGCACAGAAGTCCCGGCGATTCCAATGGTGGGAGAAAAGCTCTCGACCCGCGGCGTGACCGTGAAAGTCCCTGAACTGGGTATGGTGCCCCCCGCGCCTCCAGCCAGGAGAACATTGATTGAACCGGTCAATGCGTCGGCGGGAACCACGGCGCGGATTTGGCTCGCCGAAAGGACATCTACGGCCGCGAGGGACGAGTTGCCGAACTTCACATGAGTTGCAGAGCCGAGGCCCGTCCCATCAATCGTGACCAGCGTTCCAGGTCCACCAGAGGTTGGTGAAAAACCCGTGATGCTCGCCGCTCTGGCCGACCAACCAATCGCCAGCCAGACGAGCGCGAGACACCAACGGAATTGCCGCTGCTTCAAGTGAAACACCGTCCAGACTGAATCAGATATTTCCCCTACAGGCAAACCGGCAGGCCGCCCCGAACGCTAAGGAAAACCCCGTAGATCCGGCCTCGCATGAGGGCAGGTGACAAAGCGGTGAAATCGAGCCGCGCGTCCCCGATTCCTGAGTGCCCGGCGGAAGCGGGCTATCCGCCCAGATACGCCTGCTTCACCTGCGGATTGGTCCGCAGCTTCGCCGACTCGTCCTGCAGGATCACCTTGCCCGTCTCCAGCACGTAGCCGAAGCGCGAGACTTCGAGGGCGAGGTTGGCGTTCTGCTCGACGAGCAGGATGGTGATGCCCTGCTCGCGGTTGATCTCCACGATCTTCTCGAAAATGGTCTTCACCAGCAGCGGCGCGATGCCGAGCGAAGGTTCGTCCAGCATGAGGAAACGCGGCTTGCTCATCAGCGCGCGCCCGATGGCCAGCATCTGCTGCTCGCCGCCGGAGAGCGTGCCGGAGACCTGCTTCTCGCGCTCCTTCAAGCGCGGGAAGACGCCGAAGACGTAAGCCAGGTCCGCCGCGATGCCCGGCTTGTCACCGCGGAGGTAGGCGCCCATCTGCAGGTTCTCCAGCACGGTGAGGTTCGCGAAGACCATGCGCCCCTCCGGGACGTGCGCGAGGCCGAGCTTCACGATCTCGTGCGCGGGCAGGCGGGTGATGTCGCGGCCCTCGTAAATCACTTCTCCCGCCGCCGTCTGCAAGCCGGAGATGGCGCGCAGGGTCGTCGTCTTCCCCGCCCCGTTGCCGCCGATGAGCGTGACGATTTCGCCCTGCTTCACGGACAGCGAGATGCCGTGGAGCGCGGCGATGGCCCCGTAGCTGACCGAGAGGTTTTTGACTTCCAACATGGTCAGCCTTCCTTCAAATGCTCTTCTCCCAGGTAAGCCTCGATCACCCTCGGATTCTTCCGCACTTCCGCCGGCGTGCCTTCGGCGATCTTCACGCCGTAGTCGAGCACGGCGATGCGCTCGCAGATGCCCATGACGACCTGCATGTCGTGCTCCACGAGCAGCACGGCGAGGCGATACTTGTCCTTCAGGAAGCGGATGAGCTGCATCAGTTCGACCTTCTCGGTCGGGTTCATGCCGGCGGCGGGTTCGTCCAGCAGCAGGAGCTTCGGGCGCGTGGCGAGGGCGCGGACGATTTCCAGGCGTCGCTGGTCGCCGTAGGGAAGGGCTTTGGCCGGCGCGTCGGCGAACTTGCCGAGCTTGAAAATCTCCAGCATGTCCATGACCTGCGCGGCGATGGCCTGCTCCTCGTTGCGAAAGACCGGGCCGCGCGTGAGCGAATGCACCACGCCGCTGACGACGTGGAGATGGAAGGCGACGCGGACGTTGTCGAAGACCGAGAGCGACGGGAACAGGCGGATGTTCTGGAACGTGCGCGCAATGCCGTGCTCCGTGATCTCGTAAGGCGCGAGGCCGTGAATGTCGTGGCCACCGAAGGCGATGGTGCCCCCGGTCGGTTCATAGACGCCGGTGATGAGGTTGAAGACGGTGGTCTTGCCCGCGCCGTTCGGCCCGATGAGGCCGAAGAGCTGGTCGGGAAGGATTTGCAAGTCCAGCGCGCTGACCGCCGTGAGGCCGCCGAAGCGGATCGTGCAGTTGCGCACGTCGAGCAGCGGGGCGAGGTCGGTGGCGGCGGACATTGTTTCGCGCGAAACTGGAAACGAAACGCAGGCACTTTGTCGAGCTTGTGAATCTGCCGACGCTCAGGCTGGCGCAACTGGACACCCCCGAACGCCGACGGAGCTGCGGGTCTGTGACCCGCAGCAACTTCCGCCCCCCCCCAGCCCCGCTGGCAGGTTCGGACGGCAGCGACTCCGGGGAGTTGCTGCGGGCCGCAGACCCGCGCTCCGGGGGCAGTGTCCAGATGTGGCTGGCGCAACCGCTCACGGAATAATTCCTCTCGACGCCCCGCGTGCGAGCCGTTAGACAGTCCGCCGCGTCGCTGAAAAGACGGTGCGGCGGCGCCCAACGGCCAGCCCCGGCAGCGCGGCGGTGAGTGCCGGAAACAGGGCTTGACGCCCTCCGGCACGTCGCCTACAGACAACCAACTAAACGAACACGAACATGGCTGACAAAACCATCGAGCAGAAGGTCAAGGACATCATCGTCGAGCAGCTTGGCGTCAACGCCGACCAGGTCGTCCAGGAGGCCAAGTTCATCGAGGACCTCGGCGCGGACTCGCTCGACACCGTCGAGCTGATCATGGCGCTGGAGGAGGAATTCGGCATCGAAGTCCCCGACGAGGAGGCTGAGAAGCTCGTCAGCGTCGGCGACGTCACCCGCTACATCGAGGAGAACAAGAAGTAGGCGGTCACGCTTTCTCCGGGGCAGCCGGGCTGACACCAGCGCGCTGCCCCTTTTCTTTTATGGCAAGCCACGGGTCGGAACGCAGAGTCGTCATCACGGGCCTCGGCACGGTCACCGCGCTGGGGCACGACATCGAGACGTTTTGGAAGAACATCATCGCGGGCCAGTGCGGCATTGACCGCATCACTGCCTTCGATCCAACGGCCTACGACTGCAAGATCGCCGCCGAGGTGAAGGGCTTCGACCCCGTCCCCGCCTTTCCCTCGCCCAAGGAAGTCCGCCGCACCGACCGCTTCGCCCAGCTCGGCATCTACGCCGGCTGGCGCGCGCTTCAAGACTCGGGCATGGACCTCGACAAGCTCGACCGCGACCAGATCGGCGCATTCATCGGCTCGGGCATCGGTGGACTGCGGACCCACGACGAGCAGCATTCCGTGCTGTTGAACAAAGGGCCGGGCCGCATCTCGCCCTTCCTCATCCCGATGATGATCCTGAACATGGCCTCCGGCGTGTTCAGCATGTATTACAAGCTGCGCGGGCCGAACGTCGCCACCTGCTCCGCCTGCGCCACCAGCACCCATGCTCTGGGCGAGGCTTGGCGCACCATCAAGATGGGCGATGCCAACGCCATCTTTGCCGGCGGCACCGAGGCCGCCGTCTGCGAGATGGGCATCGGCGGCTTCGCCGCCATGCGCGCGCTCTCCACCCGCAATGACGAACCCAAGCGCGCCTCCCGCCCGTTCGACAAGGACCGCGACGGCTTCGTCATGGGTGAAGGCGCGGCCGTCCTCGTCGTCGAGGAGCTCGAACACGCCAAGGCCCGCGGCGCGCGCATCTACTGCGAGCTGGTCGGCTACGGGAACACCGCCGACGCCAACCACCTCACCGCCCCCGCCCCCGAAGGCGAAGGTGCCGCCCGCTGCATGAAGATGGCCCTCCGCAACGCCGGCCTGCGCCCCGAGGACATCAGTTACATCAACGCCCACGGCACCAGCACCCCGCAGGGCGACGTCTGCGAAACGCAGGCGATCAAGACCGTCTTCGGCGACCACGCGAAGAAACTAGCCGTCAGCTCCACCAAGGGCGCGACCGGCCACCTGCTCGGTGCCGCCGGCGCGGCGGAAATGGCCCTCTGCGCGAAGGCTCTCCAGACCCAGATCGCCCCTCCGACGCTGAACCTCGACAACCCCGACCCGCAGTGCGACCTCGACTACGTGCCGCACACCGCGCGCGAGATGAAGATCGAGGCCATCGCCAACAACTCCTTCGGCTTCGGCGGCCACAACGCCACCATCATTGCCCGGCGGTTTGCAGGCTAAATCCCGGCGTTGCCGGCCCTGTAACCTCCCTCCTTCCCCTCCCGTCTGCCTCCCTTGCCGGCTCGCCGGCAGAAAACAACAAAGAACACCGCAGCAACACTATGAAGAAGTTTGTCATTATCGCCCTCGGTCTGTTGACCGCCTCGGCCCTCACCGCCAATGCCGCCGAGAAGAAGGAAAAGAAGCCCCTCACCGATGACCAGAAAAAGGTCATGAAGGAGATCACCGAAAAATACGACGCGAACAAGAACGGCAAGCTCGAGCCTGACGAGCGCGAGAAGATCAGCGACGACGACAAGAAGAAGATGAAGGACGCCGGGCTTCCGGGCGTGGGCGGCAAGAAGAAGGTCAAGTAGGCCTCTGTCCCTCCTGCGGGGCGCTGTTACAGCCACTCCGAAGGCAGTTTCACCCACCTCGCGCTTCGGCGCGGGGTGGGTTTTCGTTTTGAGGCGAAATCAGGGCTTTGGCTCGAAGCCAGCGCGAATCTTCCCGTCGCGGCCAATCAGCGGCTGCGGCTTCGCCACCCGGCCCAACGGGCGCGAGCCGGCTCCGAATTTCTCCGTGCCGAGATCCTCGCTCATCTTCATCGCGAGGGCTTGCAGACGCTTCACCACGTCGGGGTTCGCGGCGGCGAGGTTTTTCGTTTCGCCGGTGTCAGTGTCGAGGTTGTGCAGGATGGGCGGCTGCTCGCCGGCCTCTTTCTGCTTCGCCTTCGGGCCGGTCGGGCCGCGCGCGATGAGGTGCAGCTTCCACGGCCCGGAGCGCACGGCTTCGAGCACCGGGCCGCGGAAGTAGTAGAAGGCCTCGCGGCCCGAGTCCTGCGCCTTGCCGGAGAGCACCGGCCAGAGGTCAACGCCGTCAATCTTCCGGTCGCCCGGCACGGTGCCGCCCGCCAGCTTCGCGAAGGTCGGCAGCACGTCCATCATGCCGGCGATGGCCCCGCTGCTCGCGCCCGCCGGGATTTTCCCCGGCCACCAGGCGATGGTCGGCACGCGGATGCCGCCTTCCCAGGTGCTGGCCTTGAAGCCGCGCAACGGCGCGTTCACCGCGCGCCCGGTGCCGCCGTTGTCCGACGTGAAGAGCACCAGCGTGTTCCGGTCGAGCTTCAGCTCGCGCAGCGCGCTCATCACCTGCCCGATGCTCCAGTCCACTTCCTCGACCCAGTCGCCGTAGAGGCCGTTTTGCGATTTGCCGCGAAACGCCTTGCCGGGATAGAGCGGGAAATGCACCGCGTTGTGCGGCAGGTAGAGGAAGAACCGGCGGTCCTTGTGGTCGCGGATGAACTTCACCGCCGCCGTGGTGTAACGCTCGACGATGCCCTGCTGCTCATCCTGCCGCACGCGCGCGATGACGCGCTCGTTCTCCAGCAGCGGCAGCGGCGGCTGGCTCTGGCCGCGCAGGCCGGCCTCGTCGTTGCCGGTGAGGTTGGCGAGCTTCGGCTCGGGCAGCTTCGCGCCGAGGTCGCTCTTCGAGCCGTCCTCCACCGGTCCCATGTCGTTCGAGTAGGGGATGCCGAGGTAGTAGTCGAAGCCCTGCCGAGTGGGCAGGAACTCCGGCTGGTCGCCGAGATGCCATTTGCCGATGCAGCCGGTCGCGTAGCCGGCGTCCTTCAAGACTTCCGCGACCGTGTGCTCATTTGGATTCAGGCCCACCGCGCCCGCCGGGAAGAGCACATGAGGAATCGGCAGCGCGCGCTTCGGATAGCAGCCGGTCATCAGCGCCGCGCGCGACGGCGAGCAGACCGGCGCGCCGTAGAAGCTCGTCAGCTTCATGCCCTCGGCGGCGAGGCGGTTCAGGCTGGGCGTGCGGTTGAGTTTCGAGCCGAACGGTTCGATGTCCGCGTAGCCCAGGTCGTCAATGTTGATGAGAATGAAATTCGGCTTCAGGGCTTCGGCGGCGCGCAGCGGGACGAACGCGGCAACGGCGGCGAACAGGACGGCGAGGGTGAAACGACGTGAGTGCATAGGCGTGGTGCGGGAGACCATCGCGAAATCATCCGCGTCTGCCAAGCGCGGACAGAATTCGCGCCACGTTCCTTCCCATGCTACCAATGGCGCGCGATGCATCGCCTGATTTCGATTCGACAAGTGGCCCTGCTTGGTTGTGCCTGGCTGGCGTGCCTGCCTCCGATCTCGGCGCAGCCGGCGAACCCGCCGCTGCTTCGCCCCGCCGCCCGGCCCGCCACCAACGAACCCATCCGCGTCGAGATTTCCATCCCGCCCGCGCAGACCCACGTCATCGGCGACCCGACGCCGCTGGTCTGGCGCTTCACTAACACCTCGACGCAGGCGCTGGCGTTCATGTGGGAGGGCTGCTGCCGCAACAACGGCAAGGTCGAGATGAGGCGCCAAGGCCCGCCGCCGCCCGTCACCGGCATCGTGCCGCCGCACATCGGTCCCGGCTCCGGCATCTACAGCCCCAAGTGCGACCACTGCCGGCAGACCCGCAAGCTCGGCGAGCTTACCGTCGAGTCCACCGTCGCCGGCCCGGCGCAGGCGCACCAGTTCGCGCGCGCGGTGCGGCTCGCGCCCGGCGCGACGCAGGAGTTCAGCACGCGGCTGGCCGACTGGGTGAAGGCGGAGTTCACCGGCGACTACCGGCTTCACGCGCAGTATCTCGGCGTGCAGCCCAAGCAGCGCCCGCAGATGCCGCGCGGCGTCGCGCTCTGGAACGGCCGCACCGCCAGCACCGAGCTGGAACTCAGCCTCCTGTCCGTCGCCGACTACCTTGCCGAGCGCGCCGCGCGCGCGGGCGCGCGGCAGTTGCGCCTCGAACTAGCCGGCCCGGCCCGGCTCATTCCCTTCCAGCCCGCACCGCTCAAACTCCGGCTCACCAACCCCAGCCGCGCCGAGCAGCGCCTCGACTGGCCGGCGTGCCTCGACCTGTGGCTGGTCGCCACCAACGGCGCCCGCGTGGTTCCGTTCACCGAGCCGGACCTCGGCCCGGCGGAGACGCTGCGCATTCCCGCCGGCGGCTCCGTCGAGCGCGAAGTCCTCTTCAGCCACGAACTCTTCGTCGGTGAGCCGTTCGGCGCCTACCAGGTCTTCGTGGACTTGCGCGAAACCTCCGGTTCCCTGCGCGTCCCCTCGAACCTCATCCCGGTCACCTGGCAGCTCGACCGCGAGCTGGTGACGCGGCTCGTGCGCGAGGCCGCCGACAAGCCGCTTACCGGCGCGCGCAACGAGCCGCTCAAGCTGCTCCGCCTTTACCTCGGCGAACTGACTGCCCCGCTGCGCGCCGTGGACCCCGCCGCGCTTTCGCCCGCCGCGGCGAAGCTCACCGCCGACCTCCGCACCGCCGCCGCGTTGAAGCCGCTTTCGCCCAAGCCGGGCCGCGTGGACTTGAGCCTGCGCGTGTGGCCCGACGGCAAGTTCGAGTTCAACGACGCCGCGCTCGTCGCCGCCTTCGCGGGCCGCCCGCTCCCGCCCGCCGCGCAGTTCGGCGAGGTCATCGCCGTGCGCCGGCATCTCGGCTGGGACGTGGCCGCCAGCCTGAAGCCCGAGCCGGCCACGCCGTTGCGGCACGTCGCCACCGCGCTCGCCGCCCTCGTGCCGCTCCACGCGAATCTCGATAACGCGCCGTCCACGACGCTCTTCAACGCCGACTCGACCGCCTTCAGCGGCGTGACCTTCCCGGCCGGCGTCATCCCGGCGAACCTCGTGGTGCGCGTGACCAAGGCCGGCCGCGCCGTGAAGCTTGCCGTCGCCCGCCGCCTGCCCGACCCGCAGCGCCCCGGCATCGAGGCGATGTTCAGCGCGGCGGAAATTGCCAAGGTGGCGCTGACGGATTTGCCGAACCGCGCCGCGTTGGAGTCCTTCCTGGCCGACGGCCAGCTCGCCGCGCCACGCCCGCTCGTGCTGGCCGCGCCAAGCCTGACCTGGGCGGAGCTTTCGGCCGCGCTTGCCCCGCTGCTCAACCGCAGCCTCGCGTTCGACCTCGTCGTTCAGTAGGCGCAAGCCAAGCGCTGCGGTGCCTTGGGCAATTTCGGCGTGGTCTGGCTTCGATGCACTTCGTCCGCTCTCCCGTTAAGTCCCGTTGCGCCCGCCTGCGACCAGGCGGCGCTTGGGATGCGCGCGATATGAGAACACGATTTGACACGGTGCGGATGGCGGCCTGGCTCATGGCGGGGCTGGCGATGGGCCTCGTCCCGGAACTGCTGGCCGCGGAGCGAGGTGGCGGGATTTTCCAGTGGCAGCCGTTCCTTGGTCCGTTCCACTCCATCCTGCTGCACTTCCCAATCGGCTTCGTGACGATGGCCTTCCTCGTGGACCTTTTCTACCTGTGGCGACCGAAGGCCAATGTGCAGCCCGTCATCACGCTGATGCTCGGCCTGAGCGTCGCCACGACCGTGCTGACCATCGTGCTGGGAATGTTGCGCGCGAGCGGCGCGGAATACGACCCGCAGACCCTCGCCGCGCACAAGAACTACGGCATCGCCGTGGGCGTGCTCACCGTGGTGACGCTCGTGCTCCAGTGGCTCGGCTATCGCGAGGCCGACGGCGACGCGCCCCGGCCGCTCCTGCGGGGGGGCTACCGCGTGCTGCTGCTCGGCAACATCGCCCTGCTCGTCATCGCCGGGCACGAGGGGGGCAACCTCACCCACGGCTCGAACTACCTGACCAAGAACGCGCCGGAGTTCGTGAAGGCGATCGTGGAGGAGGAGCCGGTTGCTGCTGCTGCTTCGGATGCCGCCGGTGGCAACGAGCAGGAGAAGTTCTACCTCGAAAAGGTGAAGCCGATCTTCGACACGAAATGCCTGAACTGCCACGGCCCGGAAAAGCAGAAGGGCAAGTATCGCATGGACCAGCCGGCCGTCGCGCTCAAGGGCGGCGACAGCGACAAGCTCGCGGTCAAGCCCGGCGACCCGTTCGCCAGCAACCTCGTCCGCCTCATCCTCCTGCCGCCCGCCGATGACGATGTGATGCCGCCCACCGGCAAAGGCTCGCTCACGCCCGACGAGGTGATGCATGTCATCCGGTGGATTCAACAGGGCGCGCACATTCCCGGGCACAGGGCCGACGACGTGAAGCCCGCCACCGAAAAGCCCGCCACGCCGGAGAAGTGACTTGCCGCTGCCGCGCCGGCTCTCGCATCCTCTCGCGCGATGGCCGACCGACCGCTTGCCACCCTGAACAATCCCGACACCGCGCTGGAAACCACGCTGCGTCCGTCGGTCTTCGCGGACTTCACCGGCCAGGCCAAGGTCAAGGAGCGGCTCGAAATCTCCGTGCAGGCCGCCAAGCAGCGCGGCGAGGCGCTCGACCACATCCTCCTCAGCGGTCCGCCCGGCCTGGGCAAGACGACCATCGCGAACATCCTTGCGAAGGCGATGGGCGCGAACGTGAAGGCCACCAGCGGCCCGACCATCGAGAAGGCCGCCGACCTCGCGGGCCTGCTCACGAATCTGGAGGAGGGCGACGTGCTGTTCATTGATGAAATCCACCGGCTGCAAAAGACCATCGAGGAGTATCTCTACCCGGCGATGGAGGACTTCAAGCTGGACATCATCATTGACCAGGGGCCGAACGCCCGCAGCGTGCGGCTGAACCTCCCGCGCTTCACGCTCATCGGCGCGACCACGCGCAGCGGCCTGCTCTCCGCGCCGCTGCTCACGCGCTTCGGGATGCGCGAACGGCTCGACTACTACGATGCCGCGCAGCTCCAGAAGATCGTCGTGCGCGCTGCGCGCCTGCTGAACGTGGAGATCGACGAGACAGGCGCGCACGAAATCGCCCGGCGCAGCCGTGGCACGCCGCGCATTTCCAACAACCTCCTCCGCCGCGTGCGCGACTACGCGCAGGTCCGCCACGACGGCCGCATCACCGAGACCGTCGCCGACAAGGCGCTGGCGATGCTGGAGATTGACCAGAACGGCCTCGACGAGATGGACAAGCGCATCCTCGAAACCGTCATCGCGAAGTTCGGCGGCGGCCCGGTGGGCGTGAGTTCCCTCGCCGTCGCCGTGGGCGAGGAGCCGGACACCATCGAGGAAGTCTATGAGCCTTACCTCATCATGGAAGGCTACCTCCAGCGCACGCCCCAGGGCCGCGTGGCCACCGAGTTGAGCTTCAAGAAACTGGGGCTGAAGCCGGCGGGCGGGAAGCAGGCGAATTTGCTTTAGCCACAAGAAGGCGCAAAGTGGCGCAAAGGAATTCCTCTTTGAGCTTTTTTGTGCCTCTTTGTGGCAAAACTCCTCGTGGCTCACTTCACGAGGAACTCCGGCTGGTGCTTCGCTATCTCAGCTTCCCACGCGGCGAGGCGTTGCTTGAGGTCGGTCATCACCTGCGGGTGGTGGCGATAGACATCGCGGCGCTCGCCGATGTCGTCCTTCAGGTTAAACAGCAGCTCCACGTTGCCATCCTGAAGATACTTCCAACTGCCGTGGCGCACGGCCTTCTGCTTCCGGCCCGTGCGGTCAATGCGCCAGAAAAACGTGCGCTCCTGCTCTGGCTGCGCGCCTGTGAGGATGGGCAGCAGGTTGAGGCCGTCGAAGTTTGGAGTCCCGGCTTTAGCCGGCAGCGGGCCGCCTGAAGGCGGGACTCCAAGCGCGATGGCCGCGAAGGTCGCGCTCAGGTCCATCGTGATGCCAGCCTGGCTGGTCATTTTCCCCTTCGGCAATTTCGCCGGCCAGCGCATCACGCACGGGACGCGGATGCCGCCTTCCCAGAGCGTGCTCTTCTTGTGCGCCAGCGGGCCGTTGTCCGAGAGCCGCTCGCCGCCGTTGTCGCTGCTGAGGACGAAGAGCGTGTTGTCGAGCAGCCCGTGCTTCTCCAACTCGGCCAGCATCATGCCGACGCCTTCGTCCACCTTCTCCAGCATCGCCGCGTAATCGCGTCGCGTGCCGTCATACATGGTCTCCTTCGTCACGCTCGGCTTGGGCCGGCCCGGCGGCTGGAAGGGCACATGGACCGCGAGGTGCGGCACGTAGAGAAAGAACGGCTCGCGCGCGTGGCGGCGGATGAAGTCGGTGGCGCGCTGGTTCAGCAGGTCGGTGAGGTAGCCCTCGGCCTTCACGGGCTTCAACCCGTCGCGCAGCGCGTAGGTGCCGTCGTAGTAGGCGTGCGTGTAGTAATCGCTGTGGCCGAGCAGCTCGCCGAAGTATTCGTCGAAGCCGTGCTTGGTCGGATTGAATTCGTCGCGGTAGCCGAGGTGCCGCTTGCCAAACGCGCCGGTCGCGTAGCCGGCGGCCTTGAGCAGCTTGGGCAGCGTGGGAACGCTTGTCGGCAAACCCAGCGCGTGCATGTCCGGCTCGCGCACCCACTCGTTGCCCCGGCGACGGAACGAATCCGCCGTGAAGCCAAACGCCCACTCGATGCCCACGCGCTGCTGCCATCGTCCCGTGATGAATCCGCAGCGCGTCGGCGTGCAGACCGGGGCGTTCGAGTAGAAGTCCGTGAAGCGCACGCCCTCGCGCGCCAGCCGGTCAATGTGCGGCGTGCGGATGTCCTTCGCGCCGTAGCACCCGAGGTCCGCATAGCCCATGTCGTCCACGAGCACGAAGACGATGTTGGGGCGGGCGGCGGGGGCGGCGAAGCCGATGAAAGCGGACAGAACGAGCGCGACAAGCGCGATGGTGGCGCAAGCAAGGCGGGACTTCATGCCCGCGAGCCTAGCCGAGAACGACGTTCTTGGGGAAGTCCGGGCGCAACCTTCGGGCGGACATTGCCCGGAGCGCGGCCCTGCTGCCTGCGGCAGTTCGCACCGTTCTGGTTGTCGGGCGCGCAAAGCGGGCGGGGACGCCCGCGCTCCGTCGGCTACTCCACCACGGGCAGCTTCGCCGTGGCCTTGCCCTCGGTGATTTGGCCCTTCGCGTCCGAGAGCACGTCCAGCTCGTGGATGGACCAGAAGAGGCCTTTCACCGTGCCGGTCTGCGTGATGCGGATGAACCTGGTCTTCGTGGGCGGCAGCTTGATTTCCGTCAGCGCAGTCTTGCCTGCGCCGGTGGCGACGGGCTTGCCCCAGGTCTGGCCGTCGCCGGACAGTTCCACCTTGTAGCCGCGCGGGTAATCGCCGCCGGAGCCGGTGGCGTCGAGACGGAGGCCGGTGATGGCGGTCTCGGCGGGCAGCGCGATCTGCACCCACATGCCGGGCACCTGCGGCGTGCGCGTGTCGTAGCGTGTGCTGGCGGTGCCGTCCACGGCCAGCGGGAGCGCGGCGGCGTTGTGGCTGGCGGTGAGCTTCCATTGCTTGCGGTTCATCAGCGGCGGGTTCGGCAGCGCGGCGAGGAGTTCCTCGACGGTCCACGGCTGCGTGCGGACTTTTGACTTCGCGCGCAGGTCGGCGACTTCCTTCACGGAAATCATCCCGCCCTTGTTGCCAAAGCTGTTGCGCACGTAGCTCGCGACGGCGGCAATCCACGCGTCGTCATTGCTCTCCATCGGGACCATCAGCGCCTCGTAGGTTTTGCCGTTGATGGGGCCGGCGAGGCCCTTGAGCAGGATGTGTATGAGCGCCTCGCGCTGGCCGGCGACGCGCGGTGAACCGGCGAGCGACGGCGCGAGCGTGGTGCCGGGCTTCGCGCCCTCGACCGTCATGCCGCGTCCGTCGAAGCCGTGGCAGGCAAAGCACAGCTCCTGAAAGATGCCCTCGCCTTTCGTCAGCAGCGCCTTGTCCGCGCCGCTGAACTCGCGCGGCCAGCTCGTGGGCGGCGCGAGCAGGCTCTTGCCGAGCGCGACCACGACGGGCGGCGCGTTCGTCGCAAGCACGGCGCTCGTGATGGCCTGTTTCGCATTCGGCACGTTGAGCGCGCGGGCGGTGAGCAACGCCTGCCACGCGAGGTCGGCGTCGGCGCTTTTCCCGAGCGCGGCGTAGTCGGCTTCAAAGGATTTGTCGCCGGCCTTGTAGAGCGTCTCGCTCGCGCGCAACGCAGCGATGCGGACTTGCGGGTGGGCGTCCTTCAACTTCTCGCGTGCGAGCGACGCACCGAGCGCACCGAGGCCATCGAGCGTCCAGAGCGCGTGCATCCGGGCGAGCGGGTTTGCGTGTGAGCGCGCCATGCTTTGCAACGCGGGGGCGACGGACTTGTCGTTGCGGACGATGAGCGTGCGTTGCGCGGTGTCGCGCCACCAACCATTCGGATGCGCGAGGTGCGCGACGAGGTCGGCGGACTTCTCGGAATCCATCTTCGGCTGCGGGCCGGGCGTAAAGCCGTCGTGGACCAGCCGCCAGATGCGCCCGCGCCCGACGTTCTTGTCGAGGCCGTATTGCTGGATGACCTTGCGCAGGTAGCTGCCCTCGCGCGTCCAGTTGCCCTCCTGGATGATGCCGCGATACATGTCCACGAGATACAGCGTGCCGTCGGGCGCGGTGTTCATGTTCACCACGCGGAAGTTCGGGTCGGTGCTGCGGATGAACTCGCCCTTCACAGCTTCATAGGGATTGCTCAGGCGCGTGACGCCGTTGGTCACGGACACCTTCGTGCGGCGAATCAAGCGGCCCACCGGCTCGGAGAAAAGCAGGTCGCCACGCAAATCAGCGGGCAGACGGTCGCCGCGAAAGACCTCCGCGCCGCAGGTGGCGGTGAAGTGGTTGAGCGTCCGCTCCACCGGGCGGGCGCGCGGCGGGCCGCCCTGCACGTCGGGAATCGGCACGTCGGGCCAGACCGTCGCGTATTCGCCGACGAACTGATCCTTCGTGTTCAGCGCGGCGTAGTAGATGTGCGTCTGGAAGTTGAGCGGGCCGCGCTCGCCGCCGGCGTTCACATACCAGGGCTTGCCCCAGTCGTCCTGCGTGAGGCCCCACTGGCCGCCGTTGCCGGGCGTGGATTCCTTCAACGGCTCCTTGTCGTAGCCCTGCCAGCGCAGGCGCCACGAATTGTAGGTCATGTAAAGCCAGTTGTCCGTGGCCCAGATGAGGCCGGACTGCTGGTGCTCCATGTTGCCGCCGCGCGGGCCGCCCGCATACCAGAGCTTCTTCTCGTCGGCCACGCCGTCGCCGTCCTTGTCGCGCCAGAGGAAAATGTCCTGCGTGTCGGTCTCGTTGATGAGCAGCTCGCCGGGGCCGAGCGGGAGAATCATGCGCGGGAGCTTGAGCTGGTCGGCGAAGACCGTGTGTTTGTCGAACTTGCCGTCGCCCTTGCTGGACCAGTGGAGCGACACGCGGCTCCGGTTGGTGATCTCACCCGTGCCGTCAATGTCCTGCATGTAGGTGCGCATCTCGGCGACGAACATGCGGCCGTTGCCATCGAACACCGCGACGACCGGCTCCTTGATGTGCGGCTCGGCGAGGACGAGTTCGAGCCGGTAGCCGGGCGGGAGCTGGAACTTCTTGAGCTGCTCCTCGGGCGAGAGCGCGGGCACGGGCGGCTGCGGAGGGAAGTCTTCGGGCTTGTTCTGCGCGAGGGCGGGCAGCACGGCAGCAAGGAGCAGGGCGGACAGTCGGAATCGGTTCATAAACACAGGCCAAAGTTGACGTGGCGAGGGAAACCCTATCCGGGAACCGCCCACCCGCCAAGGACGCAAAAGGGCGCGAAGCCACGGGCTGGAGAACGGCGAAACAAATCCAAGATTGCGCGCGTCTATCCAGCCGACGAAAGTAAGCACACGTATGAAGCATGTTTTCCTGACCCTGCTCGCCGTCGGCGCGCTTGTCCTGGCGGCGGAGAAGAAGGGTTTCCCCGCGCACTGGGGCCCGCCGCCCCGCCTGGAGACGCGCGACTACGTGGATCTGCCCGGCGGCTACGGCAAGGGCAGTTCCACGATGCGGAACTGGATCAACGCGAACCTGGAGAAGGCCAAGCTCGCCCAGGCCGGCGGCGGCAAGCCGGCCGCCGCGCCCGTGGCCAAGGCGGTTTACTCGCAGGACTTCGAGAAGACCGCAGTGGACAAAGTGCCGGACGGGATGCTCGTGCTCGACGGCGGGTTCGCCGTGAAGCAGGTCGCCGGCGGCAAGATGCTGGAACTGCCCGGCGACCCGCTCGAAACCTTTGGCGTGCTGTTCGGCCCGACAGAGAAGGAGGGCTTGTGCGTGCAGGCGCGCATCCTCGGCACCGGCAAGGGCCGGCGCTTCCCGGTGCTCGCCGTGGGCCTCGGCGGCGTCGGCGGCTACAAGCTGCAGGTCGCGCCGGCGAAGAAAGCGCTGGAAATTTACAAGGGCGAGGACATCAAGGCCACCGCGCCGTTCGACTGGGCGAGCGGCAAGTGGGCACAGTTCAAATTCCAGGTCCGCAAAGCGAAAGCCGGTGCGTGGCAGGTCCAGGGCAAGGTCTGGGCGCAGGACGCCGCCGAGCCGGCCGCGTGGCAAATCAGCTTCACCGAAACCACCGAGCCGACCCCGGGACGCCCCTCCATCTGGGGCCTGCCTTTCTCCGGCACGGCGATTCAGTTCGATGACCTGCTGGTGACGCCGGTGAAGTGAGATGTGAATCGTAATGCGTAAGCGCCTTCATCGGCCGGATGCCATGTGTTCCTTACGTTTCACGTTTTACGCTTTACGCCGCCCTCGAATCACCCAATCGTCCGCCACCTTTCAACGCACATGAAAACCAAGCTCCTCCTCGCACTGGCACTCGCCAGCCTCCTGTCCACCCCCACCCAGGCCGCGGACTACGCGCCCAAGGTCGGCCTCCAGACCTGGACCTGCCGCAACATGACCTTTGACGAGATGGTCGCCTTCGCCGAGAAACACGGGCTGAAGCACATCCAGGCCATCGGCAAGCACATTGACCCGAACGGCTCCCTGGAAGACGCGAAGAAGAAGAAGGCCATCCTCAATGCGAAGGGGATGAGCTTCTACACCTTCGGCGTCGCCGGCACCTCGCCCGAGAAGGAGAAGAACCGCAAGCTCTTCGAGTTCGCCAAGGCCATGGGCATCAAGGTCATCATCGTCGAGCCGAAGAACGACAAGGCCCTGTGGGACGGCCTTGAGGAGCTGGTGAAGGAATACGACATCAAGCTCGCCATCCACAACCACGGCAAGGACTCGGTCTATGGCACGCCGGAGAAGGTCTGGTCCGTGCTGAAGGACCGCGACGCGCGCATCGGCGTGTGCATGGACGTGGGCCACCTCACCGGCGCGGGCTTCGATGCCGGCAAGGAGTTCGTGGCCTACAAGGGCCGCGTGCATGACATCCACCTGAAAGACAAGAAAGTGGACACCATTGACGGCAAGCAGGTCATTACCGACGTGATGGTCGGCACCGGCGCGGCAAATTACAAAGGGCTGCTCGCCCAGTTGAAGCAGGCCAAGTGGCCCGGCGTGATGGCCATCGAGACCGACAACGCCACCTTCGCAAAGGAGCCGACCGAGTTCGTGGCCGGGGCCGTCAAGTTCGTGAAGGACCACGCGAAGTAGGCCCGCCAAAGCTTTCCCCGCTCCGCCAGCGTGAGCGGTTTCCGCCGGCGTCTTTCTTCCGTGAGTCAACGATACGCTGTGGCCCGGTTCAGCTCGTCCCCTTTGTCGGCTTTTAATTTGAGCCAACGCGATGGCTTGTGCACTCCGCACTTTGGAATTGAACGCCCCGCCGCGCTTGCTAGCCTCGCGGCGCATTTCCAGAAACGCACCGAACATCTCCACCATGAGCACCTCCGCGAATCTCTACCCCAAGCTCCACAACGCCATGTGGCCCGGCCTCGTCGGCAAGGGCAGCCCCGGCGCCGAGCCGTTCATTGACCTCGACACCATGCTCGACCTCACCGCCAAGGCCGAGGTCAACGGCCAGAAGTTCGACGGCGTGGACCTCTTCCTCTACGACCCGCACACGAACATTGACATCAGCGACGACGGCATCAAGGCGCTGGCCGAGAAGATTCAGGGCAAGGGCTTCGTGGTCGGCTCCGTCGTCGCGCCCGTGTGGTTCGATGGCAACGCGATGGGCGACGAGACCAAGCGCGCCGGCTGGGTCACGGCGGTGCGCAAGGCCTGTCGCATCGGCCAGAAGCTCCGCGAACTCGGCATCCGCCCCTACGGCATCGTGCGCATTGACTCCGCCGCCGGCGTGGCGGACTGGGACAAGGACCCCGTCGGCAACACGAAGATCATCGCCCAGACCTTCCGCGAAGGCGCGGCGGTCGCCGCCGACCACGGCGAGCGGCTCGCGGCCGAGGGCGAGATTTGCTGGGGCGGCATGCACTCGTGGCGCAACATGGTGAACCTGCTGGAGGAAACCGACCGGCCCGGCCTCGTCGGCTTCCAGGCGGACATGGCGCACACGCTCCTCTACACGCTCGGCTACAACGCCGAGAAGCACGCCATCCTGCCCAAGGGCTACGACTGGAAGAACAAGAACACGCTCCTCTCCGCGCTCAAGAAGCTCACCAAGGCGCTGCGCCCGTGGACGATTGACTTCCACGTCGCGCAGAACGACGCGACGGTGAAAGGCTCCGGCGGCCACGACCTCACCGGCCGCCACTGCGTCGTGGACGACCCGAACGGCAAGCTCGACATCCCCACGCACTCCGGCTACTGGCTGCGCGACGAGCAGCGTCACCTCACCAAGGCCTGCATGCACCTCTGCTGGGACGGCTGTATGTTCCCGAACGAGACGCTGATGAAGCAGGACACGTGGAACAAGATTCTCGGCGCGATGCTCGCCGTGCGCGAGAAGCACGGCTGGAGCACGGTGGGCTGATCCGCTGCGCAACAGCATTTCCGAAAGAGGAAGTCCGCAAGGACTTCCTCTTTTGCTTTGGCCCGCAGCGGATTTTCGCACCTCTCATTAGCACCCGGCTTCAGCCGGGTGGCTGTCGGCGATGGCGATGGCAAACCGTTTCAACGGTTTGCCCGGTTGGGCGGCTGTTAGTGAAAAGCCGTTGAAACGGCTTCCCTTTGTCGCACTGGAAATCACCCGGCTGAAGCCGGGTGCTAATGAGAGGACTCCAGCGGCTCGGAATTCGGATTGAATTCTTCATTCGCCACGCAAACCATCCGCCATCGCTATGGCCACCCTCGTCTTCGACATCGAGACCTCGCGCCTGCCCGTCGGGCTGTTCGACGAGGTGCAGCAGGAATACCTCTTCCGCGACGCGGCGAAACTTCCCGAGGAGCAGCGCCCGGCCAAGCGCGAGGAAATCGCCCGCCTCTTCAGCCTGTGGCCCTTCACCGCGCAGGTCGTGTGCATCGCGATGCTGAACGCCGAGACGCAGCGCGGGCAGGTGCTCTTCCAGGCCGAGGACTTCGAGGACGACGCCGAGGCCGGGCCGGTCGAGTTCGTGCCGTGTGCGGACGAGCACGAGCTGCTCACCGCCTTCTGGGACGCCGCCAAGCACTACCAGCAGGTCGTCACCTTCAACGGGCGCGGCTTCGACGTGCCGTTCCTCTACCTGCGCTCGGCGCAACTCAACGTCCCCATCGCGCGCAAGGACTGGCTCGGCTACCGCTACGCCACCGACCCGCACTGCGACCTCGCCGAGCAGCTCACCTTCTACGGCGTGAGCGGGCGCGACGGCGCGGCGCGGAAGTTCAACCTCGACTTCTACTGCAAGGCCTTCGGCATCGAGTCACCGAAGGCGCACGGCGTGACCGGCATGGACGTGAGTGACATGGTGGCCGAGGGCCGGCACAAGGAAATCGCCGACTACTGCCTCCGCGACGTGCGCGCCACCGTGCTGCTGCACAAAATCTGGAAGGAGCGGCTGGCGGGCATCAAGTAGGTGCGACCTTCAGCTTGCGAAGCGGCCCACGGGAGGCGTGGACAGCAGC
>Ga0172376_10001928_pt1 | contig 25962 bp, 21 predicted proteins | sample Lak35m_FD_121114 | JGI IMG/M metagenome (GOLD analysis project Ga0172376, IMG submission 121114) | Freshwater microbial communities from Kabuno Bay, South-Kivu, Congo - kab_092012_35m | ecosystem: Environmental > Aquatic > Freshwater > Lake | place: Democratic Republic of the Congo: South-Kivu...
ATATGCTACTTTCAATGGATTTAAAGTTGATATTGCTGCAAATACAAAACAATCATTTGTTGTAACTGTTGACTTCGTTGATGGAGCTACTACAAGTGCTGCTGTTAATAGTCCATATACATTGAAAATTACTGCATCTGATATCTCTGCAAGAGATGATGATAGCACTACTGTAAATGTAGCTGGAGGAACTCTTACTTCTGCAAGAAATATTAGTATCACTGATGCTGGTACTGTTACTCTTATTGAAGATGCAAACAATGATGACAATATAGATATCAAAACTATTCTTGGAGGAACTTCTAAAAAAATCTTCTCTATAGATGTACAAGCTACAAATGAAAATGTAGATGTAGATACTGTTGAATTTACTGTTAATAGATCAGTTAAAAATGCTGTAGGAACTGCTAGTCTTTACTTAGGAGACACTCTTATTACTACTAATACAAATTCTAATATTACTGATGGAGTTGCAGAAGTTTCTACTATTACTGTATCCGCTGCTGCTACTGCTACTGCTAATGCTACTGTAACTATTGATGGAGTTGATCAAACTGTTGCTCTTACTAATGGTGATGCTACAACAGCTGTTGCAACTAAAATAGCTACTGCTATTAACGGAAATACATACAATGGTGTTGGATATTCTGCTACTGCTCTTAGTTCTGTTGTTACTATTACTGCTCAATCTGCAGGTGTTCGTACAGATACTTCATATACTGTAGGTACTACATGAGCTACTGCTGTTGCTGCTGTTTCTACTAATGGAACTGATTCTTCAATCAAATTTAGAAATATGAGTACTTTGATTTTCCCACAAGAAACAAGAGAGCTAAAACTTGCTCTTAATACTGAATCTATGGGATTTGAAAAAGTTGGTACAACAACTAAATGAGTTGCTGTTACTGGTGTATATTTTAGTATTATTGAAGGAGTTGATTCTGGAAAACCTATAGATGATAAATCAGATAGTGCTATTACAACTGCTAAAGTTGCTAATATCGTACCTGCTGCTGTTACTCCGAGCTCAGTTCAACAATTGAGTTCAAGTTCTTCTCAAGCTAAGTTCAGACTTACTGCTGATTTTGGTTCTAATACTCAATCTGCTAGTAATTCTACTCCAAATGTAACTGTTAATACTGTTACATTCTCTATGCCTGGAGCTACAGGTGTAGCTGCTGCTGATTATGTTCTTTACGAAGATGGTAAATCTGGAGAACAAGTTGTTGGTAGAGCTTCTGGATCAAATGTAGTATTTAACTTCGCTGATAAAAACGGAGATGGTACTGCAAATGATGCATTTGCTAACGGAACAATCTCTAGCAATAAAACTTATGTAATCGTTCCTACTCTTGGTGTTGGTGATACTGCATCACTTACTCTTCTAAAAGATGGAGTTAACTATGATGTTGTTGATGTTACTGGAGCTACTGCTATTACTACTCAATTAAGTAATGAAATTGATCTTGGTACTAGAACTTTTAACTAGTATTAAATCTCATTTCAAAACTTAAAAGAAAAGTTTTAGAAGAGACACAAAAACAAAATAAAAAATCCCCCGTTCTTAGGAAACTAAGCGGGGGATTTTTTTATTTTTGAGTCCGGACTCAGACTCAAACACTTGCATTCTATACTTTTTTGAATAAACTTGAGTCCGGACTCAAAAATATATTTTAATTATAATAATATGCCAATAAGAAAAATCCCATTAGAAAAGGGGAATTATTATCATATATATAATCGTTGATACGAAAAACAAATTATTTTTAGAGATAAATATGACTATGAAAGATTTCTAAAAACAATTATGAAATATAATAAAGATTTTCCTTGAGTAAAAATACTTTCATATTGCTTGCTTCCAAACCATTTTCACTTTGTAATTACATCAACTGCCGAGTCCGGACTCGAAATATCTAACTTTATGAGAAAAATTCAACAAGCTTACACTATGTATTTTAAAGCAAAATATGTATCTTTGAGTCCGGACTCAAAGATACGATGAGCATTTTTCGAGGGTAGATTCAAAGCAAAACTGATTGATGATGAGCCATATCTTTACCAGTGTATGCTCTATGTAAACTACAATGCTCAAAAACACCAAATCGTGAAAGATATAGCGGATTATCCGTATACGAGCTATCATCAGATTATAGGCAGACAAGCTCGTGATATTATTTCAGCTGATGATATAAACCAAGATTTTATGAAACTTGATTTTACTCAGATAGATCTCGCAGAGCTAGAATTTTAAAAACAAAAAAAAAGACCGGTCTCCCTAAGGAGACCGGTCTTTTTTTTCTCATTACTCATCAACAGCAATAATTTTTACCAATCCCATTTGTGTTGGAAGTTCTACTCCTACCTCAAGTTTATATCCAGCAGCAACAAATCCTTTGAGTTGTTCTTTTGGAAATTTTTGAACATTATTTTTATCATATTCTCCATAGGCATCTTTTGGTGCTATTTTCACTGTTTTTTTATCTCCGACTTTCATTCCCATAACAGCCTTATCAAAACCTTTTATCATCTGTCATGCTCAAGCAGTAAATGGAAGAGTTTCATTTCTATCCCAGCTACTATCAAATTTTGTTCCATCTTCGAGACTTCCTGTATAGTTTACTTCTACTTTACTTCCATTTGTTACTACTTCTCCTTTATCTATTTTTACCATTTCTATATCAAAAATAAGTGTTTTTCCAGCAAGAGGATGATTGACATCAATCGTCACTGTTCCTGATAAAATTTCTGTGTTTTTCTCTTTTTTCATAGAGTTTTCTTTGTTAGTATCTAAAATATTTGTATTTTGTTCTTTTTTTTCTGTACTACACGATCAAAGCAAGCTGAGAGCGAGTAAGAGAACAATCATTTTTGTACTTTTTTTCATAAAAGATAAATAAATTAATAAAATATATTAAGAAAATCTAAAAAAGTGCTACCCTGAAGTTGTTTCAGGATTTACCGAAAATTAATATTTTTTTATTTTCTCTCAAGTTTCCTTAAGGAAGCTCAGAAAAAAGTAAAAATATTCATTTTTTAAAAAAAAAGGATTTGTCTATTCTAATAGATTCCTGCGAAAGCAGGAATGACAAAAACTTAGTTTTTCTGACTTTCCTTAATGTTTGAGTTTTATCTTCTTTGGAATTTTATTTTCCAGAGTAGAATCAAACATTTTTAGGAGATAATTCAAAAACTCGTTATCGTTTTCAAAACTTTTTTTGGGAGTTCTTATTTTATCAATATTTACTATATGAAAAATTACTTCTTTATCAAGTTGTAAAAATTTTTTTAGTTCTTCTACGGTTAAATCGTTTTGAAAGATGATTTCATAATTTACTCATACTCGTTTTATATGAGTGATTTTAAATGATTTTGCCTGTATCTTACACTTGAGTATATCAAAAAGATTTTCTGTTTCTGGTGGAAAATCAGGATTGATATTTTCAAATTCTTCTATTACCCCATTGAGTTCTTGCTCGTCTTTTATCATTTCTATTTCTCTGTAAAAATTGATTTTATCTATCTCTCCATTGAAGTATGACTCAGGAATAAAAGCTGAAATATTAAGATCAATAGATATGTCTACTTTGTCTTTTTTAAAAGAAATTCCTTCTTGCTTTAGTTCCTCTATTTTATCTTCTAAAAGCTCTATAAAAAGATTTATTCCTATCTCTGTTGCTTGTCCACTTTGTCTAATACCCAAGATATCACCTCCTCCTCTGATTTCCAAATCTTTTATTGCGATTTCAAATCAAGCTCCAAGATAGCTATATTTTACTATTGTTTTGAGTCTTTTTATGGTATCGTCTGCAAGATTTTCTTTTTTATAAAAGAGATAACAATAGCCTTCGCGATCACTTCTTCCGACTCTTCCTCTGAGCTGGTGAATTTGCGATAGTCCAAAACTTTGGCATTCATTGATAAAAATCGTGTTTACATTGGAAAAATCAATTCCATTTTCTATAACGGTCGTAGAAAGTAAGACATCATATTCTTTTCTTTTAAAAGCGAGAATTCTATTTTCTAGCTGTTCTCCTTGCAATTGTCCGTGAGTGATAACGATTTTTTTCCCAGGAAGGATTTTTTGAAGAATATTTTTCATTGCTTCAATATTTTCCACTCTATTATGAATAAAAAATACTTGTCCTCCTCTTTCAAACTCTTTTTTACAAGCAAGTTCGATTATCCCTTCATCAAATTTACTGACGGTTGTCTTGATATCTTTTCTGCCATGAGGAGCTTCACGAAGGAGAGAAATATCTCGTATTCCTGAAAGTGCCATATTGAGACTTCTCGGAATAGGAGTTGCAGAAAGCGAAAGACAATCTATATTTATTCTCATCTTTTTTATTTTTTCTTTGTCTTCTACTCAAAATTTATGCTCTTCATCAATAACAATAAGTTCAAGATTTTTGTATTGTATCTTTTCTGAAAGAACTTTGTGAGTTCATATAATAATATCAAGCTCTCACGAGGCAATTTTGGCAAGAGTTTCACTCACTTTTTTTGGACTTTCCAGTCTTGTTAAAACTCCTATTTTGAGACCAAATGGACCAAATCTTTCTTTTGCTTTTTCATAGTGTTCATAAGCAAGAACGACAAGTGGACTGATAAGCAGAGCTTGTTTTTTATTGAGAAAAGCATTATAAAGAGCATTAAAGGCAACTTCTGTTTTTCCAAAACCGACATCTCCGACAAGGAGCCTGTCCATATTACGATGAGTTGCCATATCTCAGAGCACATCTTCTATCGCTTTTTGTTGGTCAAAGGTGTAGACATAAGGAAAATGTGATTGAAAAATTTGCATTTTATCATTTTGGATTTCAAAAGAAAAACCTTTTTCTATTTTTCTTGAAGCATAGATTGAAAGCAATTCTTGGGCAATATATTCTATATCTCTATTCGCTTTTTCAAGAGTATTTTTCCATTCTTTTGTTCCGAGTCCAGTTAATTTTGGATTTTCTACACCGACATATTTGCTGATTCTTTCTATTTCTGTCGTTGGGACAAAAAGTTTGTCGTTGTTTTTATAGAGGATTTCTATGTATTCCTTTGTTATTCAGCCAAGTTCTTTTTCTACAAGTCCGTTAAAAATTCCTATTCCGTGGTCTATATGGACAACAAAATCGCCATTGTTTATTTTGAGGAGGAGGTCAAGATCTTTTGCGAGACTTTTTCGTATTCTCCTTTTTACAAAAGTTTTTAGTAAAATATCATCACAGACATAGTTGGTATCGCTTGTCGAAAATGATTTTAAAAAACTTGAATTTGAAGCTATTATTGTGCAATTGTCGACATTATTAAAGTCGACAAAATTTTGGATAAGTTTTTCATTTTTTGTGAAGATATAATTTTTTTTGTTTGATAAAAGAGTCTTGAAAGTTTCCACATCGCCAAGATGAATATCAAAAATTTGTAGGTCTTTTCTCTCTATTTTTGTTGCTCAGACAATATCAAAACTGGCAAAGCTTTCAAAGTTTCCAATAATATAATCATATTTTTCATAAAATTCCAGTCCATCAAGGATAAGAAAAATTTCTTTTTCATCAAAAATATCAACGAGATTTTTCCCTTTTTCCTCAGCAAGAGGAGTATTTCTTCCTATAAAAATTTCTTGTTTTTCTTGTTTTTTTCCTGAGATGAGTTCGCCGTTGTAGCTTTTTCTTTCTATTTCTGTAATTTCCTCAATCGCTTCTCACCAAAAACTTATTTTATATTCTTTATTTCCAGAAAAATTGATAAGGGAAAGAATATCTCCTTGTTTTTTATAGCTTCATTTTGTCGCATATTCGCTGAAATTGTAGCCAAAAGAACTCAGTTTTTCTATGATATTATTCATATCATATTTCTCCCCCTTTTTTATATGAATCACTCTTTTTTTCAGTAAATCATATTCATTGATTTCTTTGAGTTTATCTTGGGAAATAATGCTGATTCACGAGTTATCATAGAGAAGCTCAACTAAGTCATTTTCTTTTTGGATTTCTCTTATTTCTTGCGATAAAAATGAAAAAATCTTTTTATAGAGCCTTATTTTTTCTTCATTTTCCACGATAATAAGCGGATGAAGTCATTTATTTTCTTTGATAATAATCGCCTTTGAAAAATAATTTCAAAAATATACATAGCTTCTTTTCGCTTCTAACTGTATTTTTAGCTTCACTTTTTTTCTATAAAATTTAATATTTTTGATTATAGGGTGAAATAAAAAAAAATAAACATATTTTTTTAGAAAGGAAACAAAAATTTTTTATTTCTACATTTTTATGGTTATTAGAACAAATTAGGAAAATACGAAAAAAATTGTCATTTCGAATGAAGTGAGAAATATTTCTCAAGAATAACCGTCTCTATAAATAAAATTCTAGAAAAATATAAAAAAGAGTAGAAGCAAAAAATTAAAACAAAGTGCGAGTAGTTAAAAACTGTCATTTTGTAACAACATCATAATTAGAATCATAATTTGGAAATTTTTATTATAGTAGACTCGCCTCATTTTAGTAATAAAAATCTGGACTTTTTGTTTTTAAATAGAGATTTCAAAGGATAAAAATTATAATAATATACTATAAAAAAGATTTCTCCCTCTCGGTCGAAATGACATAATTTTTATGGGGTAATTTTTTAAAAAAAATATTTTTATTTCAATTAAAAATGAATAAATAAGCAGTATAGATTTCTTTTTTTGCACAAGAGTTAAAGAAGAGAGTCCTATCTTAAGGAACCTCAGAAAAAGTCAAATTATTCATTTTTTAAAAAAAAGGATTTTGCCTATTTTAAAAGATTCCTGCCTTCGCAGGAATGACAAAAACTTAGTTTTTCGGACTTTCCTTAATAACACATATATTTGATTTTTGAACATATTTTTGTATAGTGAGAAAAATATTTTAAAAAAGAAAAATGAATTTATTTTTAAATGCTGTTTCAAGAAATGGCTGTATACTGCTTTTTGATGATGAAAGAAAAATAAAAGATAGCGAAGATTTTTCTGTATACCAAAATGAGAGCTCAACTCTGTGAAAAGTTATTGACAATTTTATAAAAAAAAATAAGCTTTCTTATGAGGATATAGACAATATTGTCGTAGTGGAATGACCAGGAAGTTTTACTGGAATAAGATCAATTATCCTTGTCGTAAATACCCTTGCTTTTGCTTTTCCAAAAATATATCTTAGCTGAATTTCTTTTTTTGATCTTTTTGAAAAATATCCCATTATAAAAAGTTCTTCAAAAAGAGATTTATTCTTCAAAAAAGAAAAAAATGAAGACATAGCTTTGTTGAAAAATGAAGAGTTTATGGCTTTTATAAAAGAAAAGAATGTAAATGATGTATTTTGAGATTTTTTTGAGTCAGAAAAATTTTTATGAATAAGAGTTGACGAAAAAATATTTTATGATAAAATCATTAAAAGAATAAATATTACAAACGAAAAATTTTTGGTTCCGCTTTATATAAAAAAACCGAATATTTCCTAAACCACATTTTGTTTATGATGAATGTTTCTATAGAAAATCTTCGTGATGGAGAAGAAATCCAAGTAGTCCTGAGAAGGCACTGGATTGTCTATTGTATTTTATTTATCTATCTTATTCTTGGGATTTCTTTTAATGCGGTTTTATGGGGATTTTTTTGATTTTCTTCTACTTGGATAAATCTTCTTTTGACTATTTTTCGGATGATTTTTATTCTTTTTATTTATGTTGAATGGTTGAACCATGAGCTTGATACATTTGTCATCACTTCTACGAGAGTAATAGGAATAGAGCAAATGTCTTTTCTTAATAGGATAGTTTCTGAGTGTAATCTGAGGCAAGTACAGGAAGTAAATTCTTCAACAAAAGGATTTTTTGCAAATGTTTTCAATTATGGAACAATTACGGTTCAAACAGCAGGAAGAGAAACAAATTTTATAATGCAATTTTGTCCAAATCCGCTTGAAAATGCTCGTTTGATGCTCAATACAGTAGAAAATTTTAGAAAGAAAGATAGAGCATTGGAAGAAAGAGAAAAACTTCAAATAAAAAGAGAAATGGAACAAGAATAATTTTTTTACTGTTTACACAAAGAAAAAAAGTTAATAAATCCACATCGCATCTCAAAAAGAAAAAAAATGAAAATTATGGTCTGTGGCATAGTCATAGGCTTTTTTTATATTTTTTTCTTGGGCAAAGCTTGATACTAGCATCAAAAGAGTTGATTTTGGAAGATGAAAATTAGTAATGATACTATTCACAAATTTCCACTCATATCACGGATAAATAAAAATATTTGTTTCTTTGTTTCCACTGCTGAGTTCTCCATTTTTTTGAGCAAAACTTTCGAGAGTCCTCACTGAAGTTGTTCCAACAGCAATAATTCTTTTTCCTTGTTTTTTGTATTCATTGAGCCTTTTTGCAACCGCTTCTTGTATTTCACAAAATTCAGAGTGCATCGTATGCTCTTCTATATTTTCAGTTTCTACTCATTTAAAAGTTCCAAGTCCGACATGAAGAAGGACTTTCTCTATTTTGACTCATTTTTTTTCAAGTTTTTCTAATAGTTCTTCGGTAAAATGAAGTCCAGCTGTCGGAGCTGCGACACTCCCAGAATCTTCCCCATAAACGGTTTGGTATCGTGAAGCATCTTCTAGTTTTTCTTTGATATAGGGAGGAAGAGGAGTTTCTCAAAGAATTTTTATTGTTTCCATAAAATCATCGCCATTTTTACTAAACTCTACTATTCTTCCATTTTCTGAAATTTCTTTTATTTCTGCTTTGAGAGATACTTCTCAATTTTCAAAATATACTTTTGCCCCTATTTTGAGTTTTTTTCAGGGGTAGACGAGGCAATCCCACATATTTTCATTTATTTGTTTGTGAAGAAAAATTTCAGCCTCTTCTCCATCTTCTCTTTTTCCTTTGAGCCTTGCATTGATAACTTCTGTTTTATTGAGTACCAGAACATCATTTTCTCCCAAAATATCAGCAATTTCAAAAAATTTTTTTTCCTCTATGTTTCAAGTTTTTTTATTGAGCAAAAGAAGACGAGAATGATCACGAGGATTTGTCGGAGTTTGAGCGATAAGCTCTTTTGGTAAGATATAATCAAAATCACTGAGTTTCATAGTTTTTTCCTTACAATAAAATCTTCCCTGATTATAGGGAAGATTTTTATTTAGTCAAGAGTTTAGGCTTGAGAGGATTTTTTGTTCCTTTATTTTTTTAAACCCAATCTTGTAACTAATGGTACTTTTTTAGAGTTAAATAGAGGTAACCAAAGAGTTCATCAAATTACTAATATAGCTATACCAAGATTTTCTTTTGCAATATTGTTAAAAAACTTTATTCATAATCTCAAATTATTAAAGGTTTCTTTTATTGCCTTAATACCAATATTTTTTCCTATTTGTGTAAGTACTTCATTTACTTCTTCTGGTATTTTAAGACCTCCTTCTAAAAATTTTGTTCATAAGATTCATGCGAGACTTTCATCTCTCTTTAATATTAATCACATAATTCTTGTAATAAGGTAAGTTTTCTTTATTTGACTCATTTTTTCAAAATTTGTTTCTCCTCAAGTTGTAATATAGAGTTCTAAAATTTCTTTTGTTGTGAGGGGATAGCTTGCTAATAAGTTTTGAGTCTCTTTTATTATCCTACATTTTTCCGAAGAAATCGTTTTTATTATTTCTTCTCAAAAAGGAAATATTTTTGTATTTATAGTTTCTTTTTCTTCTTTACTCAGGTTATAAATTGTTTCATTGATATTTTTTTTAGCATTATCTATTTCTTTATTTTCTTCTACCATAAAAAATATTATACTAGGACTTATTTTTAATTTTGCTAACTTTTCCTTATTATCTGTAAGTCATCAGCTCATAATTATTTTTCAATCATTATCTTTTTTTACTTCAATTCATCCTCAGAGAGAATCAAGAAATCCTTGAGGATTTTGATGAAAATTTTTAATTGTTTCTAACAAATCACCACCAACACTTATCTCATCATATATTCCGAGAATAAGTTCTTTTACTGTAAGATTATCAAGATTTGTTTTTCATTGTTCCTCATATACTGTTTTTATGATTTTGTATCCGATAGAATTTTGAGCAACAAGTAGTGCTATACCATAATATACAACTTCATCAGGGATATCATTTATCCCTAAATCTTTTGCAATACCTTCTTGTTTTTGAGGAGGACGGTGAAGACTATAAATATTTTTTATTTTTGAAATAGGTCTATTTATAAAAAGATCTTTTTTAAATAAATATTTCATTGATGCAAGAAACTTATTTTTTGACACTTCTTGTGCTGGTGAAATCTCTTTAATAATTCAATCGTTTTTAAATTGATATCAAAAATATTTTATAAGCATATCTGAGGCAAATACATATTTTGCTTTTTTTTCTGTTTCTTTAAGTTCTTCTCAAGACATATTTTTTTTTGCTTCAGATTCTATCTTTTTTTTCTTATCATTGAGCAATTTTTTTGTATCAACTTTAAACATACCTAAAATCATCTCAAAAAATCATAATTTAAAATCTCCAAAAAATCATCAATTTCAAGAGTCTACTTTTTCTTTGAGATTTAAAAATTTATCTATCCATCATTGTTTCCATCATTCTACTTTTTTGCCAATCCAATCAATAAACTTTCATTGAATTTTTTCTGATATATCTGGAGGGAGATTAGTTTTTATCTGTTGTGCTCATATTGCTCATGATAAAGGAATAATTATTTCTTCAACTTGTTTTCATCAAGCTAAAATGGGATTATTTTGAAATTTTTCTCTTACTATTTTTTTATTATTTTCATCAAGACTATTTTCTATAGTTTTTTTATCTTCTTGAGGTAATCATTTTTTTAATTTTTCCCAAGCCTCAATGTTTTTTTTGTTTGGTAACTCACTTTGTAAGGCTGATCTTTGACTTAAAGAGTTTTGAGTTATTTCATTTTTTGTTTTCTCGTAAATTAATTCTCTGATTTTATTTGCTAACAAGATATTCTTTTTTTCCATATATTGAGCAAGTTGTTCTGGTGTTTCAATGGTAATAGGAGAAATTTGTGGAGGTATTTTTTGGGTTTCTATAGTTTGAGACATAATTTTAAAATTAAAAATATATTTATTTATCCATCATATTAGAAAGAAGATAAGTATCTATTATTCATAGGTAATTTAATAATGCTATTTCAGCAATACTTTTTCAAAAATTTGTATTTCATTCAGGGGATGTATTATTTGAAAATGCTAGAGTACTTATAGCCATCATTCTTCCAGGTCATGCTATAAGATTTTCTTTTAGTTTATAATTTTTATTTCCAAGAAAAATTACTTTTATTAAGTCTTTCCAATTTTTTTCCATTATAGCACTAATAAGTTGTTTCATAGTTGTTGCAGGAGTTAATAGTATTCCTCCAAGAGCATCAGCTCTTTCTCACCAACTCTGAGATTTGAAAATTAATCTACTTCTACTGCCATTTTTAAATCAAGCTTTGTCTATATATTGCCATACAGTCATATTTCAAAATGCTTTATTTACTGCTCAATTCATATTTGCTTGCACTTCTTTTTTATTTACTTTAAAAAATTTTCTTAATATTTCATCATTATTATTTCCTAAAAAGTCATTTAATTCAGTTCCTTTAAGCAATTCTGTACCTTTCTTATTTTTTACTTTAAAAGCACCATTTTCTACTGTTACTATATAATCACCAATAGTTCTTTTTTCTCATTTCATAGTGTTAAATATATGAGCTTTTTTAGTTGCTATTATAAAATTGACCTTTTTTGTCCCATCAACTTGTTTGATAACATTTCAAAGTTCTCTTATATTTTTAGATTCATGAGGAACTCACTCAAGTACTACCTTATATCATTTGTCCAATTTTTCTACTTCTACTCCATCAATATTTATCTTGTCTCAAGATTTTTTTAATTTTTTTGCTTGTTCGAGAATAAAAGTATCACCCCCTTTATTTTCATATCATAGCATTCTTTTTCAAACATTTGTTGTTACATTTGCAACCTTTGATATTTTTTCATGCTCTGAAAAAAATTTCTCTATTTGAGCTGTAATTTGTAAGAATAATTCTCGTTCTTTCGTAGTAGTTATTAATTTTTGAATGATTGAAAATTTTAAGAATAATTTTCATACAAGTCATACAGCAGGAATTACTCAAATTACACTTGTAATTTTATCCCATATTGTTATATTTCCCCTATAATCTTGAGGAATTACTCCTATTATTTTTAATGCTGTAACATCTAATTTCTCATCCCTAAAAAAGGAATCAATAGAATCTACTCAAAAATATCATATATTTATTACCGCTCAAGCTTGAGGAGCTAAATATGATCAAAGTAAAAATGCAAGAAAGGCTATAGCTCATATATTCACTCTATTTGGTATATCTTTATCTTTTTCATTCAGAAGTTCTGTATTATTTATTTTATTTATATCAAGTCCAAGATTTGATAAGAATTTTGAATCATCTGTATTTGAGATATCAAATGTATTTTGTGTACTAAAAAATCATTCATAAAAATCTCCATCAGTACTTACCCGAGTATTAAACATTTCATTTATTTCTTCTATTTTCTTTTTTTGATCATTTGAATATTTTTTTGTTTTATCATATTTTGTTAAAAAATAAGCACTTGGAAGAATTTTATTTGAAATATCCTTAAAATTTTGTTCTACTATTTCGCTTATAATCCATCTATTTTCTTTGAATTTATCAAGATTTCAAAATCTATCCATTTCTTCTTTTTTGAGATTTTCTATTTCTGTATTTACTTTTCCAAGTTTTATTCTTATAGCTGTTTTGATTTTTTCTTTATATTGTGGAGGAAGTCTTTGTAGATCAGTTTCTATAAAATTTTTGTATCAAGAAAGTAATTTTTCAAAATCAAGTCCAGAAAGAGCGAGATTTTTTTGTACATCATTTAAATTATTTATACGAAAAAATTGAAGAGTATTTTGACCAAGGTTTTGAACTTGTTCTTTTCATCAGGTTTGAGTTGGTGAAGATATTCCTTCTTTTCTTGCCATTTCTGTAGCTAAGAGTAATATTGCACTTTTTGTTTGTGTTTCTACTCTTGTATCACTAGTAAGTTTTGCTATAAAAACATTAAGAGAATCTTTTTTTATTTTTCAGGTAATGGTATTTATATAATTTCCATAAGCAGGATCTGCTTCAAATAGTTTACTTATTTGATAATCAGCTATTATTTTTTCAGGCATAATATTAATTTTTAAAAGTTAATTTATTTTTGAGTTTCTTTTGTTTTCAATATTTCAAGAATTTCACTTATTTTTTTATCTTGCATATCTAATTGATTTCAATTTTGTCATTTTGTAATTCCAAGTTTATTTTCAAATTCTTGATGTTCTTGTGCTCAATCAGGACTTACTAAAGTATTTTTTCAAGTAAGATACATTTTTAATACTCTTTTAAAATAAAGTATATTAAGTCATGCTTGCTCTATTTTAATTTTTAATTTATCTTCTAAAAATAACTCATTAGAAAAAATTGTTTTATTCAATGCTCAAGGATATAAAACATCTTTTAATAAAGTATTATCAGAAAAATCACTGTTATTAATAAAGTTAAGATAACTATTTAATCATGGATTTATTTCTTTGAAATCTCATACAAACTGAGCATTTGAAGTTACTTTTTGTGTAAAATAATTTTTGGTCTCATTTCAAGTGTCTATAAGATCTACAGCTCCTCATGCTTTAGAAGTATCTGACTCATCATCCTCCGGTTCTATTCCGAATTTCTTAAGCATAGCATTAATAAATTTTTTAGCAAAATTCGGGGAATTATCAATAAGTCAAGTTCCTTTTCCTAATCACCAAACTGCTACTCATCATAATACTTCTTTAGGATTTGTAAATAAGAAATAAATCATAGAAACTATGAGTGCTCCTCATCAAAAAGGTCAGGCATTTACTATTATTTTTCACATCTCAGAGAAAGGATCTTTTATAAAAGCACCCATCCTTTGAGGGAGTGTTCTATTATCATTTTCTATTTTAAATTCCCCTTCCATTCATTGAGTCTTCTTTATGATTTCATCTTGTCTCTTTTTATATTCTTCTACTTTATTATAAATCATAAAATTTTTATAAGCTCATTGTTTGTATGATATTATAAAAGATTTATCTTTTTCATCTATGAGAGGAGAATTTTTTATTTCATCTTCACCCATATTAACTAGATTTATATTATTATTATTATTTTTATATTTATCAGCAATAAAATTATAATAGTCATCACTACTTACTTTATTATTAAGAATTTTTCACTCAGTATCACTTCTTGCGACTATGTAAGTATCTAAATATTGAGTTCTTTCTAAAAGAGATATTTTAAACTCTTCTATATTTATTTTTCACTCTCTTGAAGAATTAATATAACTGTTTAATATTGTTTCAATTTCATTATTTTCGTTTCATTTGACTCATATTTTTTCTACAACTAATTGATTTTTTTGAATGAAAGTTCTATATCCTTCTTTATCTAATTTTCAAATAAGTAAATTTATAAGAGTTATTCTATCCCTATTATCTTTTATTTTTTCTACTTTTTCAATATAAAGCTTTAATCCATTTATACTAAAAAAATTAAGTGTAGAATCAAAAAATTTTTTAATATCTGATTTTAAATTTTCATCCTCAGACTTTTCATTCTTAGGAAGAGGCATCGTAACTTTAAATCTCTCAAGTATCAATTTTGTTCCGTCAGAAAGACCTAATTTTTGTTGAAAATAATCTATATATTTTTCCCAATCTAAAAGAATATTTTTCTCTGTCTCTATTAAGTTTTTTCCGTTTTTCTCTACCCACGAAAGTATTTGTTTTATATCATCCTGTGTTGGTTTTATATATTCTGTATTGTTAATAATATATTTTTCGTCGAAAGTATTTTTATTAGTAGCTTCCAAAAAATAAGTATTATGTTTTGCAATAAGATTAAAAATTTCCTGTTTAGGTGCTTCATTACCCTTAGGTGCTACTTCATTACCCTTAGGTGCTACTTCATTACTTGCCATAAAATATAAATAATAGAATAAATACTTATCTACTTTATCATACTAATTTTTTTTTTGCAAAAAAATGCACTTAAAATAGATAAGATTATTTCTTCCCTTAAATCATTGTTTAAAAATCAACCACTTCAAAAATTATTTGCAAAAAAAACTTTTAGTTTTACTATTTCTTGTATATTATTTATCTTCACATTTATTAGACTATGTTTTTTCGCATATTAAAATATTCTCTCAAAAATATCTTAAGAAACAAATTTCTTAGTATATCATCTGTTCTTGTTCTGAGTCTCTTGATGTTTTTTATAAATATTTTACTTGTTCTCAACAATGTCAGTACTAAGCTTATAGAATCTATTAATGCAAAAATGAGTATATCTCTCTACCTCAAAGAAGAATATGATAAAAATTCTTTAGAAGTAATAGATATGATAAATGACATAAAAAAATTTTCCTCTTCTATAAAAGTTGAGTATAAAACAAAAGATGAAGTACTTGAAGAATTAAGAAAAAAAGACCCAGAACTTGTGAATATATTAGAAAGAACAAATCCTCTTCCAGATACCATAGCTCTTTCTAATATACAATTAAAAGAATATGAAAATCTTAATGCAATTATAGAAAATAAACTTTTTGTTCTTGCAAATGAAAAAAATAAATGAAAAGATTATTTTTCAAATTATACATCTCAATACGAAAGAATCAGTAAGGTTATAAATATCCTTAATATACTTCAAATAGGATTATATGTTATTATTGGAATTTTTATTGTTTCAATAGCGGTTATTGTTTATTCTATTATTGGAAATTTTATTTATTATTATAAGGATGAAATATATATTACTCGCCTTGTTTGATGAAGCAATTCATTTATTTATGGACCATTTGTTTTTCAAGGAATAATATATAATTTCCTTTCTTTTATTATTTCTAATTTTATATTTACAGTTCTTTTAAAAAATCTAAATTTTCTTTTTAATGATACTTTTTCTTTTGATCTTATTTCCATTACTTTTTCTATTTTTATTATTCAGGGAATCATTTTTATTTCTCTTGGTGGGTTGAGTTGATTTTTCTCATCAAGAAAATATATTAGTCTTGAAAAATAAGAAAAAATCCTTTATTTTTCTCTTATTAAAGATAAAATATAAGCACTTGAAGAAAATTTTCAAAAAATATTTGCATATAGAAATTTTTTTTATATAATTTGCAAGCTTTTTATAAAAGGTCTATTTTTAAAGCTTGTGGGGGTGTAGCTCAGTTGGCTAGAGCGCGGCACTGTCACTGCCGAGGTCGCGGGTTCGAGCCCCGTCGCTCCCGCCATGATTTTCTCAATAGATTTATGTTTTAAGACGACATAATGGGGCCTTAGCTCATTTGGCTAGAGCGCCTGCTTTGCACGCAGGAGGTAAAGGGTTCGACTCCCTTAGGCTCCACCATTTCATTTTTTATTTCCTTTAGTTTTTCTAAAATATGTGACTTTCAAATAAAAGACCAAGAGTACTTAATTATTCTGTAAGGAATAAATCTCCAAAAACTTGAAAAAAAATTATAAGTGCTATTATGCATTATAAGTCACTTTTAAAAAGAGAGGCTTTTGAGGGGGATACAAAATGGTTGCAAAATGCAAAAGTATTTGTACTTGCAAAATTAAAAAAATATTGAATAAATCCTAACAAAATATAGTTATGGCAAGATTGACTTGACATGCTCACAAAAAAATGAGAAGAGCTTTAAAGAATATTGAAAAAAAAATGAGAAAAAAAGCTTAATTTAATTTGAATTAAGTTGTTTTTTCAATATACTGAGTGCTACAAAAAAATATTTTAAATTTTTAATTATTTACTTATGGCTTTCGATCGTTCTAAACCCCATATTAATATAGGTACTATTGGTCATGTTGACCATGGGAAAACTACTACTACTGCTGCTATTTCATCTGTTCTCCATGCAAAATATGGAACAGGAGAAATAAGAGATTTTGCTTCTATTGATAATGCTCCTGAAGAAAGAGCAAGAGGTATTACAATCAATACTTCTCATGTAGAATATGAAACAGCTAAAAGACATTATGCTCATGTAGATTGTCCAGGACATGCTGATTATGTAAAAAATATGATTACTGGTGCTGCTCAAATGGATGCTGCTATCCTTATTGTTGCTGCTACAGATGGACCTATGGCTCAAACAAGAGAACATATTCTTCTTGCAAGACAAGTAGGAGTTCCATATATTGTTGTTTTCTTGAATAAATGTGATATGGTTGATGATCCAGAAATGCTTGAATTAGTAGAAATGGAAATCAGAGAACTTCTTACTAAAAATGAATTTCCTGGTGATGATACTCCAGTGATTAGAGGATCTGGTTTACAAGCTCTTGAAAATCCAACTGATTTTGAAGGAAAAGCAAAACCTATTCTTGATCTTTTTGATGCTATTGAGGCATATGTACCACTTCCAGATAGACCAATTGATAAAGATTTCCTTATGCCTATTGAAGATGTTTTCTCAATCAAAGGAAGAGGAACTGTTGTTACTGGAAAAATTGAAACTGGTATTGTAAAAGTTGGAGATACTATTGAAATACTTGGTATTAGAGATACAAAAACTACAACAGTTACAGGAGTAGAAATGTTCCATAAATCTCTTGATCAAGGTCAGGCTTGAGACAATGCAGGACTTCTCTTAAGAGGTATTGAAAGAGATGATGTTGAAAGAGGACAAGTTCTTGCTAAACCAAAATCTATTACTCCACATACAAAATTTGAAGCAGAAATATATGTTCTTACAAAAGATGAAGGAGGAAGACATACTCCATTCTTTAAATGATATAAACCACAATTTTACTTTAGAACAACTGATGTAACTGGTGATATTGAGTTGCCAGCTGGTGTGGAAATGGTTATGCCATGAGATAATATAAAAGTTGTTGTTGTTTTACAAGTTCCTATTGCGATGACTGAAGGATTAAGATTTGCAATCAGAGAAGGAGGAAGAACTGTTGGTTCTGGAGTTGTTTCAAAAGTTTTAGCATAATATAGTTTGAAATCTTCCTCTTTTTTTAAAGAAGAGGAAGAAAATGAAATTGTATTAATTCTTTATTACTAATAAAACAGATAGATGAGTACAAAAAAAAGTAGCCAAAAGATAAGAATAAGTGTAAAATCTTTTGATCATAGACTTTTAGATGAGGCCGTGAAAAAAATTGTTTTAATTGCAAAAGATTCTTGAGCTCTCGTTGTAGGACCAATTCCTCTTCCAACAAAAGTTGAAAAAGTAACCGTAAATAGATCTACTTTTGTTAATAAAGATGCAAGAGAACAATTTGAGATAAGAAGACATAAGAGACTTATTGAAATCCTTGACCCAACACCAAAAACATTGGAACTTTTACAAGATATTAGTATTCCAAATGGAGTTGGAGTTGAGATAAAAGCTTAAATTAGTGAAGAACTAATAAATAATAGTGAATAATTAAAGAAAAATCCATAATTCACTATTCGCCATTAACTATTAATTAAAATTATATGTCTAGAGTTTGTGAGGTAACAGGAAAAAGGACTTGAGTTGGAAACAACAGAAGTCATTCAATGAGAGCAACAAAAAGAACATTTATGCCAAATCTTTTTTATAAAAATATAAAAGATCCAGAAACTGGACTTATATATAGAATAAGAGTATCGGCTGCAGGACTAAGAACTTTAAGAAAAAAAGGGATTGTATAAGAAGTAGTGTATGCTACTTTTTTTATGCCCAGGTGGTGGAATTGGTAGACACGCAGGACTTAAAATCCTGTTCCTTCATTGGAGTGCGGGTTCGATTCCCGCTCTGGGCACCAATAAAGAAACAATATAAAAATTTATCCCAAAAAATATTTTAATAATTTATATTACTTTTATATGTTAAAAATAAGACTTGCAAGAGCATGAAAAAAAAATATGCCTTTCTTCAGAGTAGTTCTCACTGAGCATCTTTCTGCTCCTAAGAGTTGATACAAAGAAGTTCTTTGATTTTATAATCCTTTATCAAAAGAATTTAAAATAAAAGAAATTGAAAAAATAAAAGAATACCTTTCTCATGGAGTACAACTTTCTCCAAGAGTTGAAAAACTATTGAAAATAAACAATATAAACTTATAATCTTTTTATCCTTCTTTAAAAAAAATTGAAGGATATTATTTTTTACTTATAATAACTTATACAATATATGCAAGAAGTAGAATTTCTTCAATTTATCCTTGAAAATCTTGTTTCTCATAAGGAAGATATAAAAATAGAGAGAAAAGAAGATGAACTTTGAGTTCTTTTAACTCTCCAAGTAAATAAAGAAGATATGGGAATAATTATAGGAAAAGGAGGAAATACAATAAATGCACTAAGGGCTATTTTGAGACTTCTTGGAGTAAAGACAAATAAAAAGATTAATTTAAAAGTTGTTGATTAAAACATAATCTTTATAAATATGATATTTGAGAATGCTTATGCATTTGATTCTTGAGTAAGTCCAATACTTTGACAATCGTTAGAGCTTTGAGACTTTATTCTTACTGCTATTTCTTTGTTTGTTTTGATATCTTGAGTTTTTTCTATTATATTTATACTTTGGTGAGGACTTCTTTTAATCCTTTCTTGAGGAAAAGATGATAAAATAAAACCAGCAATCAATACTATACGATATGCAATTATTGGAATAGTTGTAACAGTTCTTACTATATTTTTCTTTCCTATTCTTGGAAATCTTCTTTGACTTGATGTAGAAAAATATGCTCAGCCAAAAAGAATTTTTCAAAAAATAGAAGATATAGGAAATAAGGTTTTTGGAAAAAATAATACAAAACTTTGAGGATCATCAGGAAGTAGTTCTTTAGATACTTTTCCTTCTGATTTCTCTAATTTATAAAAGAAAAATTTTCTACTAAAAAATTTAAAAAATCCAAGCAATTTGCTTGGATTTTTTTTTGCTTTTACTTTGCAAAAAACTTGAGATTTTGCAAATATTTTGGATGGCATAGAAACCAAGTTAGAATCTTGATTTACAAGCTGATTTGATAAGAGAGAAGCAGAAAATTATTTTTTTAAAATAAAATAGACCTCTAATTTATTTTAAAAAGAAAATACATCCATTTTTCATAGTTTGTCATAGAATTTATCAGTTTTTCTTCAGCAGAAATAATTTTAGTTTCCATTTTTTCTCCTCATTCTTCTCAAGAGCTTGTTTCTGGTTTTACATATTTATTGTATTTTTGCTCAGTTGTAAGATATACTACTTTTTCTTTTCTGTTTTTTAAGCCTTGTTGTTCTTTTAAAATCTTATTTTTATAAGCACGAGTTATTTTATAGTCTATCAAAGATTCAGCTTCATCTATTTTCGAAGAAATTTCTTGATTGAGGCTTTTTAAATAATCTATATTTGAATTAATTTTATATTCTCTATATTTATAACTGAGTATTAAATAGAGGATATAAAGGGTAACAAACAAGAGAGTTAAAAATATATATTGTTTTTTCATATATTTTTGTAAAATAGGTGTAAATAATTTATCCTATAATACCGAAAAATGGGAAAACTTAAAAACAAATTTATACTTTTTATTATTTGAGCCGTTATTTTTATTGTGGGACTTCAAATATATAGGACTTGTGCCATAAATCAGAGGGATACAAATTCCTATGCACTTGTCATTCAATGACAAGCAAATCTCAATAATGTTATTTTGATAAAAGAAGAAAAGACAAAATTGAGTAATGGAGATATTCTTTCTACGAAAGAGAAAACACTTGTTGTTATAGAGTGGTGAGATGGAAGTATGACAAGAATAGGAGAAAATACAGTGCTTAAGATACGAGAAAATTTTGTCAGTAAAGATTATTCTCAAATTCGTATTTGAACTGAGCTTATTTCTTGAAAAGCTTGGTCAAAGGTAGTAAGTATGCTTGGAGAAAAATCGTATTTTAATATGTATTTTAATAATCTTGAAGCAGGAGTCAGAGGAACAACATTTGATGTTGATTTAGAAAAAGCCTTTATTTATGTAAAAGATCACGAATTAAGTCTCAAAAAACAAAATGGTGAACAATTTATAATTGCTGAGGAAAAGCCATTTTCTTTGACAACTTTTTCTTTTGTAGAACTTCAAGCATTTCTCACTTCCTTGAGTGATAAAGCTTGGGAAGAAATGAATGCAAATCTTGATAATGAGTGGATGAAAAAACTTCAAGAAAAAGCATTGGAAAGTATGAATGAAAATACTCTTTTTTCCAAAGCAAGAGAAATTTTTTCTTCAAAAGAAAAGATTATTTCTGAGCTTCAATCCTGAAAAAATTATAATGATCTAAAAAATCTCATAGATAAACTTTCCCCAGAAGAAAGAAAAAATTTATATAATGAATTGTATACAAAATATCAAGGGGTAAATTTTGCTTCTTATCAAGAAAGTGATATATTTAAAATGAAAATGAATTATAGAGATGCACTTATTTCTCTGACGGATGATCAAGCACAAAAAGAGCTTTTTATGAAATATACTTTTTTTGACTTAAAAGATATTGTGAATGCTTGAGATAGCACGATATTGGATACAACATTTACTTTTTTGAAAGAGCATAAAGATATACTCAAAGGAATGAATCTTAACTTGAGTGATTATATCGATATAGAAAATTTACCACAAACGATGATGGATAAATTTAATGAAAATAAAGCATTTTTGGAAGAATTTTTGTGAAATGGAGTCAATTGGGAAAATTTTAAAATAGAAAATATATCTGATATAAACCAAAAAGCTCAAGATGTTCTCAAAAATTGAATGGATAGTCTTTATAATATATTCAATAAAAAATAATCATGTTTTGAAAATATAAAAAAAATAAAGCCTTTATTTCCATTATTCTTTCTTTGGGAATACTTTTTGTTGTATTTTTTTCAGAGGGATTTTTTTATGGATTTAATAAAAATATACAAAATCATTATTATTCTCTCAGAGATTCTCTTTTTGAAAAAGAAGCCAATAAAAACATCGTGATTATAAAAATAGATGAGAAAACACTCAAAGAACTCGGAAGATTTCCTTTTGAGAGAAATATCTATATTCCTGTCATAGAAAATCTTAAAAAAGCACAAGTATGAGTTGTCGGATTTGATATAATATTTGCAGATAAAACAACTGAACAGACAGATAATAATCTCGCACGAGCATTTTCGTGAGCAGAAAATATTGTTATTGGAAATGCGATACTTGATAATGGTATGGTAGAACCACTTCTTCCTCTATTTTCAAAAAATGTTTTACGAGAATGATTTTTTCCGCCTCTTATAGATACAAAAACAAATAGAGTTTATTCTCTTCATCCTTTTTTTAGAGATATAAAAAATAATTATTATGAACATTTTTCTCTTGCTTTGCTCGAAGAATTTTATAATTATACAAGAGTAAAAACTCTCTACACACCAAAATATGATAAAAAATTTTATTTTTTACGAGATAATATAAAAATACCATTTTCTCAAGAAGGAAAAAATGAGATTCTTATAAATTTCATTAATTCCTATAAATTTCAGAGTTTTTCTTTTCTTGATATTTATAATCAAAAAAGTTTTGAAACACTTCAAAAGAATTTTGATTTTAAGGATAAAATTATCATTATAGGAACAACCAGTAAGGGAATTAAAGATGTTTTTCTCACTCCGAACGGAATAGAATATGGAGTATATATCCATGCAAATTTCATTAATACTGTTTTAAATAGAGATTATCTTATATATTTTGATAGTACATTGGAATGGATTCTAATATTTTTTCTCATTATTATATCCGTATATTTTAATTTAAGTCGTTCTTCTTATGTCCTTATCTGGAGTAATATTTCTATTCTTATACTTTTTTTGCTTATACTTCCTATTACTATTATTTGATTTACCAATATTATTCTTAATCATCCGAGCGAGATATTATTTGCTCTTTTTATATCACTGAGTTCCTCAAATATAATAAAATACATTATAGAAAATAGGGAAAAAATTAAGCTGAACAAGGCTCTTTCTGAATATGTATCAAAAGATATTGCTCAGGAAATTATTTCTGGAGAAGGAATTATAAATCTTGATGGAGCCGAAAAAGACATTACTGTGCTTTTTTCTGATATAGAATGATTTACAAGTTTATCAGAAGATTTTTCTCCAAAAGAGCTTGTTGCTTTTTTGAGAGAATATCTTCAAGTGATGTCAGATATAATAATGGGAAATAAGGGGTTTATTGATAAATATGAAGGTGATGCTATTATGTCGATTTGGGGGGCTTTTGGATATAGGGAAACAATGATAGAAGATGCTTGTAATACAGCTCTTTTACAGATTTCTGCCATCAAAGAGCTAAATAAAATATGGCAAGAAAGATGACTGAGATCTATAAATATAAGAATAGGACTTCATACAGGAAAAGCAATACTTGGAAATATAGGAGCAAGAGGAAAAAAAATAGAATTTACTGCTCTTGGAGATAGTGTCAATCTTGCTTCTCGTCTCGAATGAGTTAATAAATATTATGGAACAAATATTTGTGTCAGTGAAGATATATATAAAAATGTGAAAAATATATTTGAGTTTCGTTTTCTTGATAAAATACGAGTAAAAGGAAAAAAAATAGCAATAAATATCTATGAACTTCTTGGGAAAAAGTGAGAAATATCTGATGAAAAAAGAGAAACAATAACTATGTTTCAAACTGCTATTGATTTTTATTTTTCAAAAGATTTTAAAAAGGCAAAAACGATTTTTAGTAAACTTCTCAAAGCTTGAGATCGCCCGAGTGAAGAATATGTGAAGCGATGTGATTTTTTTATAAAAAGTCCACCAGAATCAGACTGGGATACAGTTTGGCAAATGACAGATAAATAAAATATTTAAATATTATTAATATTTTTTCTTACAAATATATTCATTTAATTTTAGGTTTTTTCCTTTGAAATAATTTATTTATTAACAATTTTTTGACAGGAAAAAAATAAAAAAATTGTAAACATATATGTTCGTGTATAGAATGTTTACTGAATACAGAATATTATATTTTCTGTTTTTCCAAAAATAAAATCAAAAAATAAAATTGTTTTCTTTGTTTAGTCCTTTTCAAAGTGTTTTTGCTTTAGATTCATCTTTTTCTGTAACTGAAACACAAGCAAATGTAGAGGCTTGAGTCAATGATCAAACAAATGTTTCAGCAACTCCAACTCCAAACGATGCTGGAACACCTGAAACGAAGGCATCACAAACACTTACTGTTTGAACTCGACCAGCAAATTCTGAAAGTATTACAATTGGTACTTGTGTGGTTACCTTTTTAGATGGAGCTGGAACCTGAGATAATACTGGTTCTCCTTCTGATGACACAGATTGTTCAGGATGAGCAACTATCAATAATTATACCCTTACAAATCCTTGAGTTGCGAGAACTCCTACAGAAATTGCAAATGTATTAGATAGTTTAACAAATGTTGTTGATGCGGTTCATGGAACTTTGGCAGTTACTGCTGATACAGCTACAACAACAAAATTTACGACTTCAGGGGCAGAAAATTCAGCAACTAATATCACTTTTACTGATGGAACAAGTGGAAAAATAACGAATGTTGCAGTCTCTTGAGTTATTTCTGTTCCTCCAACAGCTCAGATTAGTACTATTACTCCTGCAAATGTAGAAGCTGGAGACACATTTACTGCCACTATTAATAATCTTGCTATTAATTTTATTGCCACCACAGGAACTGTTGCAAATGTTACTGCTGGTTTAACGAATGCAATAAATTTGTCAGCACAAAATGGAAATGTGACTGCAGTTGACAAGACGACTTATGTGCAAATCACTTCTGATATTCCAGGTACACTTTTTATTATTGCTTCAAGTGCTACCAATAGACCTGCTGTTGCTCAAGTCGTAGATTTTACTCCACTCACTCCTACTCAATGAGAAACTTTTAGAGCAACAATTAATGAAACAAATTATGATTATACTGTTGTTTGAACAAAAACAGTTGCGGAAGTTGTAACAGGATTACAAGTTCTTATGAATGCAGAATGAAATACTACTTGTGTAGATAATAGCTCAAAGATTACTTGTACTGCTGATGTTCCATGAACCTCCTTTACTTACTGAGCAAGTGTTGTAGATATTACTAGTCCAGTATTTAGTAGCCTGACTGTAACTTCAAATAATGCTAATCAATTATTTGCAAAAACAGACGATAATCTTACTTTTACATTAAATTTAAATCCTGCAGATACAGTATGATCTGGAAATAATGTAGCTTTTAATATCTGAGCAACTACTCTTGTCACTTGATCGTTTACTTCTTCAAGTAATAAACAAACTACAAGGAATAAAAATTATACTATTTTAACTTGACAAAATTGAGCATTTGATATTACTGGACTAACTTTTCTTGATGCAGCAGGAAATTCTATTACTTGATATGTTGATCCATCTATAAATATTACTATTGATACAACTTCTCCAGCAATAACTATTTCAAATGATACTGTTGCTTGACCTGTACAAAGTGATACGGTTGTTGCCACTCTTGTAGAAACAAATGCAAATACTTTTGCATACTGATATTCTGCTGATGCCGTCTGTAATTCTTGAGACACATACCCAAATGCTTATGTTTCTTGAAATAGTATTACAGAAAATACAGAAACAAATAATGGAAAATATATATGTTTTAAGGCAGTTGATTTAGCTTGAAATATAAGTTATGCTTGAGTTACTAATCCTTTAAATATAGATATAACACAACCAACAGCATCGATTGCATATTCGGATGCTGATGGAATAGTAAAATCATGAGATAGTTTGACAATTACAGCAACATTTAATGAGGCATTGTCAGATTTACCAGTTGTAAAAATTGCTTTGTCATGATCAAATACACAGA
>Ga0172376_10001932_pt1 | contig 25926 bp, 18 predicted proteins | sample Lak35m_FD_121114 | JGI IMG/M metagenome (GOLD analysis project Ga0172376, IMG submission 121114) | Freshwater microbial communities from Kabuno Bay, South-Kivu, Congo - kab_092012_35m | ecosystem: Environmental > Aquatic > Freshwater > Lake | place: Democratic Republic of the Congo: South-Kivu...
ACCTACTACCGTCAGTTGCAGGCCTATCGGCAGGCTCCTACGGCTGAGGCTAAACAGACCCTAGAAGAAGGGTTTGACCAATTGTTTGGACGCTGCTATCGGCACCATGCCAGCCTCAATATCTAAAGTGTACCCCGTTGTCTAGACAGTTAGGGTAGGAATTTAAAGTAGAGTCGCCATTTAGGAATTAGGACGATCGCCGCGGTAGCGTCCATACTCCGCCGCTGCCGCCATCAGGGCGGAGGCGGTAATTAAGATCACGCTGAGGGCATTGATATCCGGTTTTACCCCTGTCCTGACTCGACTAAAGATCTCCAGGGGCAGGGGGTTCGCTCCACCGCCGGCGGTAAAACTGGAAATCAGCAGGTCATCCATGCTGAGGACAAAGCTGAGCAAGCAGCCCGCTAAAATCCCTGGAGCCAGTTGGGGTAGCAGTACTTCGGTGAGGGCTTGTAGGCGGGAAGCCCCCAGATCCAGAGCCGCTTCCTCCAGGTTGGGGTCAAGGCCCTGAAGACGGCTGCCCACCACCACTGCCATGTAGGCCAGGCAAAAAACGATATGGGCGGCGATAATGGTGCCCAGACTGAGGGGAATGGCCAGCGCACTGAGAAACACCAGGATCGCCACCGCCATGGCAATGTCCGGCACAATCAGAGGCAGGTAGACCATTCCCTGGTATAACCCCTTGCCCGGAAACCGGTAGCGGGCCAGGCCAATGGCCATCAAGGTGCCCAGCACCGCTGACACCGCTACCGCTACCAGGGCGATGGTGAGACTGTCCTGCAGGGCCCCGAGTAGACGGCGATCTTGGAGGAGACTGCCATACCAGCGCAGGCTAAACCCTTCCCAGTGGCCGCTATAGCGGGATGCATTAAAACTATAGAAGGCCAGTACTGCGATCGGCCCGTACATAAAGCCATACATCAGGAGGGTGAACAGCCCCATCGGACTGGGCCGGTGCGGAAAATGAGCCATGGGCAGTAGCACTAACTAGGACTGAGGGTGGTGGCAATGTCCTGGCGCAGGCGGGCTAGGGTGGGGGCACTGCTAGTTTCCTGGAGGACTTGCTGGAGGGTGGCACTGATGCCCTCCGGTCCCCAGCTACAGCCCTGCTCCAGGTAGGTTTGGGTAACTTTGCCAACGGCGTAGGTGCCGTAGCCGGCAGCGCTGGCCTGGGCGGTCATGGCCCCCACCAGGGCGGTCACCCCGGAGGCACTATCCACCAGACTCACCAGGGCGGCGGTGGTTTTGCCTGCCCCAAGCAGACCGCTGCCCAGTTGACTTAACAGCAGCACCCCCGAACTTTTCAAGATGGCCTGCCAGAGCTGCCCCACCTGGTGGTTGGTCAGGGGGAAGCCGTAGACCTGGGCCAGACGACGAATCATCACCAGATCGGCGATCGCCCCCCCCAGCAAGTCCAGCCCAGCGATGGGGTTGAGGGCCACCGCCAGGGCCTTATACTTGGCGAACTCCCAGATCAGGGCGTCGGCCCGATCTCGGTGTAGCTGGCTGACATGGCTGACCAGGGCCGATTCAATCTGGCGGGCGCTGCGGAGAGCATTGAGGGTCACCAGGGCGGCGCCCTCCTGTGCCACCAGGGTGAGCAGGGCCTGGCGCAGTGGCTCTATTTGGGCCAGGGGCTTTTCCCAGGTTTCCGTCACCCGGCCGTCGGGCCATTCGGTTCGCACCGGCCAGGGGGCTGGGTCAGCCGCCACCATCACCACCCCATCCATCACCGCCTGGGCCGGGGGGGCAGTGGTTTCCCCCAAACCCTGGCAGAGCTGTTGCAGATTGGTGTAGATAGCCTGGCGATCAAGGTCGGGGTAGAGATCAATCTTGTTAAGTACCAACAGCAGGGGTTTATGCTGCTGCCACAGATCCAGCAGGGCCAGGTATTCCTGGCGAGTCATTGCCCCCGCCACCACAAACAAAATTAAATCCGCCTGGCGAGCCACGGTTTGGGCCATATCGCTGCGGAGGTCGCCCCCCACCTCATCCAGCCCCGGGGTGTCGATTAACTCCATTTGCCAGGGGATCTGGTCCCCCTCCGTCGCTAGGGGGGGCTGCCAGTAGACCGAACGGGGCCAGCGGGTGACCCCATGGCAGGGGCCAGTATCCAGGAGGGGCTCACCGATCAGGGCGTTGATCACCGCCGATTTGCCCCGACTCACCAGGCCAAACACCGCCACCTTCAAACAGCGACTGTCTAGCTTGGTGGTTAGGTTCTCCATCTGGCCGAGGCCGGTTTTCACGGCACTAACATGGCCGTTCTGGTCGCCCCCACTCCCCTGCAGGGCAGCGGAGTAGCGGGCCACGGCCTGATTCAGGGTTTGACGAGCGCGGGGCAGGAGGGAAAGGGCCATGATCGGCAAGGGATGGGATGGAGGAATTCTAGGCGGGAATGCGATCGCTGTCCAGGGCTGGTGCCAGGGCCTGGGGCTCAAGCTTGACCGGCGCCGGACTGAGGGCCCCAGGGCTGGGCCGCAGAATCGAGAGCCCCTGGTTGACCAGGGCGGTGAGCAGGTTGGCTTGCCGGTTTTGGCTAATTCCCTGTTGTAGTTGGTGGGCAATGGTAGACCAGGACAGGGCGGTGGTGGGGGTACCGGCCAAGGCCGCCTGCTCAAAGTAGTCGATCAGGGTCAGGCCCGCCATCCGGGTCAGGTAGGCGGCACTGAGGCCCTGGACGGTGCCCGCCGCCAGGTAGGTGGCAAAGTGGCTTTTTAGCACCGCAGTCAGGGCCTGGCTGGAGATCTCCACCAACCCCAGCTTCACCGTTAGGCTAGCCAAGGTACCAGCGGATTGCTTGGCCTGATCGAGGGAGAGGCTAAAGCCGTAGATCTGCCCCAGGTCCATAATCAGGTGTCCGTTGATGGCCAGGGTGGCCAGCAGGTCCAGGCTGGGCACCGGGTTAGCGAAGGCCGCCGCCCCAGCCACCCACTGGAGTTGCTCCACCAGGGGTAGGGCCCGTTGACGGCGAACCTGGTTGAGATCAGTTTGCACCTGGTGGGCCAGGGCCTCGGCCTGGCGGAGGGCGGTGGCGGCCACCAGGCTAGCCTGGGCCGTGAGCAGGCTGTCCCGCACCACCTGGGGGAGGGGCTCCAGCACCACGGGGGAGGGTTCCAGGCATTCCTCTAGACCGCCATCGGCCTGATGGCGGCGCACCCTGGTGGGGCGGGGGGCCACCGCCACGGGCACCACGGGTACTGGGGCGGGTAGGGCCTGAACCCGTTGCTGCAGCTGATTGATCAGGGTCTGGCGATCGTCGGGGCAGTAGTGGTCGGTTTTCGTGAATACCAGCACCGCCCCCTGCCCCGTCAGCAGCCGTTGCTGCAGCCAGGAGAAACTGGAGTCCGTCAGGTCGCCGTCGGTGACCAGCAGCACCCCATCATAGGTGAGTAGATCGGGCGGCGGGCTGTCGTGGATCAGGGCCAGCTCCGTTAGGCTGGGGCCGCTCCCTGCGGGGAGACTGTCGGACAGGGCCTGCACCAGGGTGGTTTTGCCGCTGTGGCGATCGCCCACCACCGCTAGCCGCAGATCGGAACGATCCAGCTCCGCCAAAATTTGTGCAGATTGACCGCTGTAGTCCGTTGCTGGGGAGTGACCGTTGCCCGACTCCGCCGCCAGGCTAGCGATTAACCCGGTGACCCGGGTCAATGCCGCCTCCACCCGAGATCGATCCACCACCGGCGGCGCGATCGGTCGGGGAGAGACGGGTAGCGGATCGCGGCGACGCCACCACCAGAGACCGGTGGCCATGGCCATGGCACTGAGCAGGGTAGAGCTATCAAAAATACTGATGTGGACTGTCTGCAGCAGCCATAGGGTGGCGGACAGGCCCAGCCCCCCTAGCAGGATTGGTTGTTTGAATGCCATGGCCAAGGGATCGGTAAGGTAAGGAGGGATGGAGTCAGCCCGGGGACGCCTTCCTGCCCCCCGGTTCCTCCTATTCTGACAGACCCTGAGGCCAGATTCCAGGGAGGACTCTACACCCATGCTGCGGGGGCAAACCGGCCTGGGCTTGGGCTCTGGGTTCTAACCAGGGCTGTAGCCCCAGAGCCCTTGAGCCGTAGGGTAATATAGAGCGGTGGCGATTTCGCTACAATTCTGGTCTGTTGCCACGGCCTGGCCTGACATCCCCCCGCTAGCTGTCAATCTATGCCCTCTCCCATCCCCGCTGGAACCACCCTACAAAGCCGCTATCGCCTGCTCCAACCCCTGGGTCAGGGGGGCTTTGGCCGCACCTACCTGGCGGAGGACCGGGGCCGTTTTAATGAGCTCTGTGCCATCAAGGAGTTTGAACCCCAGCAGGGCAACGGCATGACGGAGAAATCCCTGCAACTATTTCAGCGGGAGGCGGAGATCCTCTACGCCATTAACCATCCCCAGGTGCCCAAGTTTCAGGCTATCTTCGAAGAAAACCAGCGGCTGTTTCTGGTGCAGGACTATATTGACGGCACCAGCTACCGGGATCTGCTCAACCAACGCCTGGCCCAGGGGATGACCTTTTCTGAGGCAGAGGTGCGCCAATTTTTGCAGCAGTTGCTACCGGTGCTGGCCCACCTGCACAGCAAAGGGATTATTCACCGCGACATTAGCCCCGACAACATTCTGCAGCGCCACAGCGATCAGTTACCGATTTTGATTGACTTCGGCGTGGTGAAGGAGGTGTTTACCCGGGTGCAGATGCTGGGCATGCCCACCCAGGCCACCTCCGTGGGTAAACTGGGCTACGCCCCCAGTGAACAAATTCAATCCGGTCGGGCCTACCCCAGCAGTGATCTCTACGCCCTGGCGGTGACCGCCATTGTTTTACTAACCGGGCGGGAACCCCAGGAGCTGTTTGACGATGTTAATCTGACCTGGGACTGGGAGTCCTACGCCCGGGTGAGTCCGGGGCTGGCCCAGATGTTAAACCGGGCGATTAGCTACCGGCCCGGAGATCGCTACCAGTCAGTGAGTGAGATGGCCCAGTCCCTCGGCGCCATGACCGCTCCCCAGGCCCCGCCCCGCCCTGCACCGGCGCCCCCCTCCCAGGTGAAAACCGTGGCGGTGGGACGGGCCTACCAACCCACCCAGGTAACGACGCCTCCCCGTACCGTTAGCGCCCCCCCACCCCTGGCCCCCGCCGAGTCAGTCTGGGAAAATCCCTGGGCGGTGGCCCTAATCGGTGGGGCCCTGGCCCTGCTGGCGGGCCTGGGGGGCTGGCTGGCGGTCACCCTGCTGAATCGCCCCGCCCCAGAGACCACCCCCACCCCGGAAATCACCCTGGAGCCTCAAGCGCCGGAGTCTACCCCCACCCCCGAGCCGGTCAAGCCAGCCCCCACGGAACCGGTGGAGTATACCCAGGCCCTACCCGTCGCCCTTGATCAAGACCGCACGGTTTCCGGCTCCCTACGTAGCAATGAAACCGTTAACTACCAATTCCAGGGGGAGGCTAACCAGTTGCTCAAGGCAGGGCTGACGGGGGAAGGGGTGCTATTGACCCTCCTGGATCCCCAGGGTACGCCCCTGGAGTCGGGCCAGCGGGTGTTGAATTGGCAGGGGCCCCTGCCCGCCAGCGGCCAATATACCCTGCAACTTCGGCCTGTACAGGGCTTAGAGCAAAGTGATTACCAGTTACAGGTCAGCCTACAGTCGCCCCCACCCCCCGAGCCCGAGCCAGCCCCCGAGCCGGTTCAGCCGACTCCCCTGCCCGATCTCACCCCTGCTCCGACGCCGACCCCCGTCCCGACCCCGACACCTACCCCCGAGCCGGTCAAGCCGGCCCCCACGGTGCGGGAGCAGCGGGTACAAATTCCGGCGGGTCAGACCAGTGTGCAGGTAACTGGCCAGGTGAGTGAAGAGCGGGTGCAGCGCTACGTGGTCAATGCCCGGGCCGGGCAGACCATGGCCCTGGAGTTGCCCAACGTCACCGGCCCCGTCACCCTGGATGTGCGGGGTCCGGGGGGGGAATTAATTCCCGATGCCTCCCGGGTGTTGTCCTGGCAGGGGCTGCTCGGCAGGGATGGAGACTACTGGATTGATGTGCGATCGCCCCGCTCCTCCCAATACGTCCTCAAGGTGACGGTGAACTAGCATGGCCAGTCTGAATGCCCTATTGGTAGCCGGCAGTGACACGGAGGTGGGCAAAACCGTGGTCACCAGCGCCCTGCTGGCCTACGGTCAACGGCACCATCCCCAGCGATCGCTGGCGGTGCTGAAGCCGGTCCAGGCCGGGGTGGGGGATGGGGAACTGTATCAGCGGCTGTTTTTCCCCCAGGTGCCCCTGGCCACCCTTATACCCCAGGCCTTCTGTGCCCCCCTGGCACCCCCCCTGGCCGCCGCCCTGGAGCAGCGCACCGTTGATCTGGGTCGGATCTGGCAAACCCTGACGGACCTCACCCGGCGGCACGACTGGGTGCTGGTGGAGGGGGCGGGGGGGCTGGGTTCGCCGGTCACCGATGAGTTTACCCTGGCGGATCTGGCCGCCGCCTGGCACCTGCCCCTGGTGCTGGTGGTGCCGGTGAAGTTGGGGGCGATCGCCCAGGCGGTGGCCAATGTCGCCCTGGCTCGCCAGACCGGGCTCGATCTGCGGGGGATCATTTTGAACTGTCCCCAACCCCTGGAGGCCGAAGCCCTTCAGCAATGGGCCCCGGTCCAGTTGATCACTACCCTCACCCAGGTGCCGGTGCTGGGGGTATTGCCCTACCTCAGCGACCCCGAGTCGGCCCCAGCCCTGGTGGCGGCGGCCCAGGGGTTAATCCTGGAGCCCCTCTACCCCCGTGCCACCGGAGTTAGCCCATGACCCATGCTTGCCTGGACCACCTGCGGGGCGGCCTGGTGGTCTCCTGCCAGGCCCCTAGCGATTCCCCCCTGCACGATCCCCTGGTGATTGCCGCCATGGCGGCGGCGGCGGTGCAGCGGGGGGCACTGGGGGTGCGGATTGATAGCCCGGCCCACATTGCGGCAGTGCGATCGCGGCTAAGCCAACCCATCCTTGGCCTGTGGAAGCAGGTGTTGCCCCCATCGCCGGTCTACATCACCCCCCAGTTTCACCATGCCGAGGCGGTGGTGGCGGCGGGCAGTGACCTGGTGGCAATCGATGCTACCGGTCGACCTCGCCCCGGCGGGGAAAGCCTAGCCCAGTTGATTGGCCAGATCCACGATCGCCTGGGTAAACCGGTGATGGCGGACATTGATACCCTGGACAACGCCCTAAAAGCGGTGGCAGCCGGGGCTGATTGCGTCAGCACCACCCTGTTTGGCTACACCGCCGCCACCCAGGACCAGACCCCTCCCGGCCTGGAACTCCTGGCCGCCCTGGTGGAGGCTTGTCCCGTGCCGGTGATCTGCGAGGGCGGCATCGCCTCCCCAGCCCAGGCCCGCCAGGCCCTGGATCTAGGGGCCTACACCGTGGTGGTGGGCACCGCCATCACCGGCATCGATAGCCTGGTGAGCCGGTACCTGGCGGCCCTTGGAGGCAGGGGTGAAGGGTCATAGATCACAATTGACAATCCTCTACAATCAGCCCATGAGTTACCAGGCTAAATCCTATGGTCACCACTCCCCTCGCTCCTCCAATCGAACTGATTCATTTGTCTGGAATTAGCTGGCAGACCTACGAGAGGTTGCTGACAGAATTGAGCGATCGCCGGCTGAGGCTGACTTACAACTGCGGCAGTTTAGAAATTATGGCTCCCTCTCCAGAACATGAACGCTTTAAAAAGGTTTCGGGACGTTTTATTGAGACTTTGGCAGAAGAATTAGATATTCGCATAGAGCCTCTGGGATCAACTACACTCAAACGACCTGAACTCAGTGGAGTAGAGCCCGACGAGTGTTTTTACATCTATAATCTTGATGCAGTACATGGCAAAAAACGGCTGGATTTAACCGAAGATCCGGCACCCGATCTAGTTTTGGAAATTGATGTCACGGGTAGCTCTCAGAACCGTCTCCAGATTTATGCTGATCTAGGGGTAGCAGAGGTTTGGGTCTATAACGGAGATACCTTAACGGTGAAACAACTGGTAAAGGGAATGTATATCACCTCCCCGACAAGTCAGTTTTTTATCAGTTTGCCAATTTTAGACATCGCTGGTTTTTTACAACAGGCGGAAACGATGGATTATCTGGAGTTGGTGAAGGCATTTCGGTATTGGGTAAGAAGTCAGATAGGGAAATAAAGGGGGCGTATCTAAATGAGAATGCTGCCAGTTCCACATCCGCCGTCTTACCAGCGGTTATTGAGAAGTTATGCTGGGGGGCTCCGGTTTTCTAGCCCTAACCTAAAATTTGGGCATATCCCTACCCAGTTCCAGGAGGAGTGCGGCCATAGTTACCCCCATCCATCAGCACAATGGCATTTTCGCCGAGGCGGTGTTTACCCGCCCGGCCGACGGAGCCGAGCTCAGTAGCCCGATTCTGGTGGTGGGCGGGTCAACGGCGGCCTACAGCGCCACCCTGACCGCTCTGGATCTGAAGCTGGCGGTCTGTTTAGTGCAACCCCAGGCGGTGGTGGGGGGTCAGTTTACCGCCCAGGCCCTGCCCGCTTCCGACGATGGTGATCTCCTCCCCACTAAGGCCAGTCTGTACACCGTGGCTGGCGAAGAGTTTGCCATTTCCCGCCGCCAGCGACAATTCCGCCAGCGTCTACGGCAGTTACAGCCGGTGGCTAACCGCCCGGTGGATAACCCCGGAGGCGGATGGGTTAGCCCCCTGTCCACCACCCCGGTGGTGGCGGCAACCGCCATGAATGAGGCCCTGATTCCCTACCTGGCCAGTGGGCAGCTGCGGATCATTTCCTTTGCCGAACCGGAGGAGGGGGTAATGGATAACAGCGGTGAACGGCCCCGGTTGGTGGGGATGGTCTGTCGCGATCGACGGACGGGGCATCGGTTTACAGTGAGGGCCCAGGTTACCATTGAGGCTACGGACCTGGGGGATCTGCTGGAGGTCGCCAACATCCCCTCCCGGGTGGGGCAGGAAGCCCGCCAGGAGACCGGCGAGGCGATTTTGCCGGAGGAAGCCCGACCCGCCTGTCAACAGTCCTTTACCTTTGACGTGGTGGTGGAATACACGGAGAAGGGGAAGGGGGTGCCGATCGGCAAGCCCGATGGCTTTGGCCAGATGGCCTGGCTCAACCTGCAGGAATTTACCGGCAATTTCTGGACCAAAGCCCACCCCGAAAAGTGGCAAAAGTGGGACTTTCTCAGTGACTTTGGGATCTTTCGCTACCGTCGCCTGCTGCGGGTCAAACCCCAGGAAAAAACCGTCTGTCCGGGGGATGTGGCGGTACTCAACTGGGGCACCTCCAGCGAACCCGATCGCCCCCTTTGCTGCGGTAATGACTACCGGGCGGGGCGGCTGGTGGGGGTCAGCCGGGAGGAACGCCAGCTGCACATCCAGCGGGCTCGCCAGCGGGCCCAGGCCTACGTCCATTACTTGCAAACCCATGGGGTACCCGACCTCAAGCCCCGGGGGGACCTCACCTGGACCGCGGATGGCATCGCCCTGGAGCCCTACATTCGGGAGGCTCGTCGCGGCATTGCCCTGACCACCATCCGCCATGAGGACGTGGCGGAGCGGTTTTTCCCCAACATGGCCCGGGCCCATTGCTTCCAGGACTCCCTTGGCATTGGCCAGTACCATTACCTGGACCTGCACGGCAACGACGCTAAGGGCCATGTCAGCCCCAGGGGCAAGGATGTGGCGGCCCTGCCCTTTACCCTGCCCCTGGGGGCCCTGGTACCGGTGGCCACCGATGGCCTGGTGCTATCGGCCAAGAGCATTGGTACCACCCACATCACCAATGCGGCCTATCGCATGCACCCGATCGAGTGGGGCATTGGTGAAGCCAGTGGAGTACTGGCAGTGGTGGCGGTCCAGACCGGCCTATCCCCCCGGGTCCTGGCCAGCTCGGAGGCCCAGGTCCGCACCATTCAGGGCCTGGCCACCCGTCGGGGCATGCCGATTTTTTGGTTCAACGACATCAGCCACGATGATCCAGATTTTGAGGCGATTCAGGTGCTGGCGGCGGCGGATATCATCCGCAGTGAAAATTTCGAAAACCTTAACTTCCGCCCCTACGGTCAGGTCAGCCGGGCGGGGGTGGCGGCGGCCCTGGTAAAGGTGCTGAAGTTGCCGCCCCATAGCCCCTCCCAACCCAGCTTCAGGGATGTGGGGCGGGGGCAACACTGGGCCTACGGGGCGATCGAAACCCTCAACGCCCATGGCTTGGTGGCGGGGGTAGGGGGAAACCAGTTCGCCCCCGATCGCCCCATCACCCGGGCCCAGATGGCCGCCCTCCTGCAACAGGCCATGCCGGAGTTGGGGGAGCTCTGGCGCCGCATCCCTCCGGATCAGCAGCATCTGCAACGCCGGGAACTCTCGCGGTGGTTGTACGAACTCCTCAAGCACCGCCTAGGGCTGCAGCCCCTGGATTAGGCCGATCGCCAGGGGAGCCAGCCCCAGGGCGGGTAAAAAGGAGGCCAGCCGGATCTGCACCACCTGCAGCAGGGTCAGACCCAGGGCGACAATCATCAAGCCCCCCACCCCGGCGATGATCAAAATATAGGGGTTGGTAGCGGGGTCGGCCACCGCCCAGCCAGAGACACTGGCCAGTATAGACAGGCTGCCCTGCACCACCAGCACCGACAGAGCCGAGAACCCCACCCCCACCCCGTAGCTACTGGTCAAAGCAATGGCGGCCAGCCCATCCATGGTGGCCTTCAGGGTGAGCAGGGTAGGGTCCCCCGCCAGGCCATTGTTGAGGCTCCCTAAAATCGCCATGGGGCCAATGCAAAACAGCAGGCTGGCGGAGACAAATCCCTCGGTAAACTGACCGCCCCCCTTCAGCCGGGCCTTGAGACCATCGCCAAGGGCGGTGAGGCGGCCCTCCAGTTGCCCCCACTCCCCCAGGCTGCCCCCCGCCACCAGGACTAGCAACCCGAGCAGGATCCCGTCCATCGGGCCTGCCTTAAGCCGGGATAGGCTCTGACCCATGGTTACCCCCAGCACCAGGGTGACCAGCCCCAGGGCCTGGGTAATCAGGGTTTGGGTGGCGGGGGAGAGACGGCGTCGCAGGGTCAAGCCCAGCACCGTTCCCAGGATAATGGTCAGCAGATTAATCCAGGTGCCGCTGGTTTTGGCCCACAGGCTCAGCATAGGGTTGCTTCCGGTAAGTCGTTGTTGTGGCCTTTTGAATAGCCTTACCCTCCCACCCTACCCCGCCTCCATCCCCCTGTCATGGCGCGGGGCCGTATCGGTGTAGCCCTGGCCAGCAGTCTGGGGACAAGGGATGTCGGTGAAAGCTAGGACGGGCTAGGGGTTCTGGCTGGCCGCTGCCCCCTTGCAGGGGGCTAGGGCTATAGTAAGATGATTAAACGTTAATCTTTGTAACATGAGCCCTGGTGCTCAGGGTAGGAGTCAACATGGGCCGTAAGCAGGCGATCGTCATCGGGGCAGGAATGGGTGGGCTAGCCATGGGCATTCGCCTGCAAAGTCTGGGCTTTGACACCACCCTGGTGGAAAAGCTCGACGCCCCCGGGGGGCGGGCCTACGTCCGTCACCAGGAGGGCTTTACCTTCGACATGGGGCCGACGGTAATTACGGTGCCCCACTTCATTGAGGAGCTCTTCGCCCTGGAGCGGGACTGCGCCGACCTGACCAGCCCCGACTTCCCGGCGGCCATCGTCGATGAGAGCAAGCGCATCACCAGTGGCGTATCCGGGGGGGCCCACACCAGTCGCTACGTCAAAATCGTGCCCATTCTGCCCTTCTACCGCATCTATTTTGATGATGGCAGCTACTTTGACTACGATGGCGACCCCGACCACACCCGCGAACAAATTCAAGCCCTGGGGGAACCGGGGGATCTGGAGGGTTACGCCCAGTTTGAAAAGGCGGCCCGGGCGATTTTTGAGCGGGGCTTTTTAGAGCTGGGCTACACCCACTTTGGCACCATGGGCGACATGCTGAAGGTGGCCCCCGATCTGCTGCGGCTGGATGCGGTGCGCAACCTGTTTCGGTTTAGCAGTCGCTACTTTAAGAGCGACAAACTACGCCAGGTGTTTAGCTTTGAGACCCTACTGGTGGGGGGTAACCCCCTGACGGTGCCGGCCATCTACGCCATGATCCACTTCGTGGAAAAGACCTGGGGCATTCACTTCGCCATGGGGGGCACAGGGGCCCTGGTGCAGGGCTTTGTTAAGAAGTTTCAAGACCTGGGGGGCACGGTGATTTACAATGCCCCGGTCGCCCAGATCAATGTCTGTCGTCAGGGCAAACAGAAACTCGCCACCGGGGTCACCCTGGCGGATGGTCGGGTGCTCGGGGCGGATCTGGTGGTATCCAATGCTGACTGGGCCAACACCTACCGCCAGCTGATCGACCCCCAGTATCGCTTTTGGAACAGTAACCTGCGGGTCAAGTTAACCCAACAGTCCATGTCCCTGTTTGTGATCTATTTCGGCTTCAGGGCCAACGGGGAAGAGGCGGAAAAACTCCGCCACCACACCATCATCCTGGGGCCCCGCTACGAGGAACTGCTGCGGGATATCTTTGGCCGCAAGCTCCTAGCCAAGGACTTTTCCCAGTACCTGCACCTGCCCACCCTGACTGACCCCTCCCTGGCGCCGCCGGGGCACCATGCCGCCTATACCCTCCTGCCGGTGCCCCACAATGGTTCGGGCCTGGACTGGTCCCAGGTGGGCGATCGCCTGGTGGACACCGTCTTCACCTTCCTGGAGGAGCGCGGCTACCTACCCAACCTGAAGCAGCGCCTGGTCTGCCACAGCTACATCACCCCTGACTACTTTGAGGAGCACCTCAGCTCCTATCTGGGTAACGCCTTTGGCCCCGAACCCCTACTGGTGCAGTCCGCCTTTTTCCGGCCCCACAACCGCAGCGAAGATATTGCCAACCTCTACCTGGTGGGGGCCGGCACCCAGCCCGGGGCCGGTACCCCCAGTGTGATGATGTCAGCCAAGATGGCCGCCCGCCTGGTGGCGGAGGACTTTGCCATCGAACCGGCGATCGTCGGTGGCCGGACCCAGGCCGAACTCAACTACCGCTAGGCGCTTCCATGGCAACCCTTGCCCCCCGGTTGTGGCTGGACCTGCGTCGCTTTGCCGGGGCCTACCTGATGTACTTTCTACCGGTGGGGTTCCTGGTCTACCTAACCCTGGAAAGTTATCAGATCGACTTCCGCAGTTTTTATCTGGCGGGTAAATCGGTGGTGCTGGGCCTGGACCCCTACCTCAACTACGTCGGCCTGCGGCCCGAGTTCTACGGTCCGATGAACTCAGAAACCGCTCCCTTCTCTGGCTTTCGTTACCCTCCCCTGGCGGCCCTCGCCTTTGCCCCCCTGGGGGCGCTGCCCTACCCCACCGCTAAGCTGGTTTTTACCCTGGCCATGGTGGTGGTGCTGGGGTTAATTAGTTTTGCCATGGTGCGACGCAGCCAGTTTACCCTGCCGGGGGAAGCCCTCTTGTTTATGCTGGTGAGCTTTCCGGTGCTGGCCACGGTGGAGCGGGGCCAGGTGGATAGCCTGGTGCTCTACCTCACCCTGCTGGCCTACTGGGGCGGGGGTCGCCGACCGGCGCTGCCGGCCCTAGCCCTGGCCCTGGCCAGCCTGCTGAAGCTGTTTCCCATCCTGGTGGTATTGTTCTACGGTTGGCGTCGGCAGTGGGGCATGGTGCTCTCCACCCTGGTCTGGATCGGCGGCCTACTGGCCCTGCCCTACCTCCACTTTGGCCCCACCGTCTATTGGCACTTTCTGCAGCGCACCCTACCCGCCCAACTAGGGCAGATCGCCACCGATCTACCCCTGCAGCTCCATGGTCAGGGCATTGCCCTGGGGAAAATTGTGCAGTCCATCGATGCCCCTGACCTGTTGGTCAGCCATGACTTTGTCAACGGTTATATGAACCCCCTGCTGAGCAGCCATACCGGCGGAGCGGTGGTGGCCGGAGCGATCGCCACGGTTATCCTGCTGTGGGCCACCCGGAAATCTCCGAGGGACCTACAGTTCTACGCCTTTTTGACGGTGATTAACCTCTACAACCCGGTGGCCTGGATCATGGGCCTGGTCTGGTACCTCCCCCTATTTCTCCATCTCTACCCGAGCCTGAGGAAGGGGGGCCAGGTGCTGATCTTACTGCCCCTGTTCCTGCCTCCCTTTCTGAACAGCAACGCCATCCTGGCCTACCTGATCGCCCTGACCCTGGCCCTCACCTACCGCCTGCCAGGTCTACAGCGGGCCCTGATGCGACCCCCCGCGTCGATCGAGCCATCCCCCTAGCCCCCCATCAGCCAGTGTTGCGCATGCCGGCGGCAATGCCATTGATGGTCAACAGGGCGCCCCGCAGCAGCTCACTCTGGCTGTAACGGGAGCGGATAATGCCGGTGGCGGCTTGGTCCTTATACTGGCGGAGCCGTTTTAGTAGAGCCACCTGCAAAAACCCCAGAGGAACAATAGTGCCATTGCGCAGGTAGACCGATCGCTGCAACTCTGGCGACCCATCCAATAACCGTTCGTGGCCGGTAATCTGGAGAATCTTATCCCGGGTCAGGTAAAACTCCTGGGAAATGGCGTTAAATAAATGGGCAAACCGTTCCAGATCCTCGGGGTTGGTCAACTCCCGCATGTAATGTTCGGCGATCTGCAGATCCACCTTAGCCAGGGTCATTTCCGCCTTGGAGATCACCATCTTAAAAAAGGACCACTTGTGGTAGAAACACCGCAGTAGCTTCAGGTGTTGCTCCGGCTCCTCCTGCAAAAACTCCTCCAGGGCCGTACCCACCCCATACCAGGAGGGCAGCAGGAAGCGGGCTTGGGTCCAGCTAAACACCCAGGGAATGGCCCGCAGGCTGCCCAGATCCTTACGGCCGCCGCGACGGGAGGGGCGAGAGCTGATTTGCAGCTGACTAATTTCCTGGATGGGGGTGACCTGATGGAAGAAGTCCACCAGGTCCGGTTGTTCATAGATCAGCTGGCGGTAATGGCGACGGGAGCGGGCCGCCAGTTCCTCCATGGTCTCGTTCCAGGGTTGGATGTCGTCAAAGCTATTGCCCAGAATGCTGGCCTGTAACACGGCGGAGGTGACGGTTTCCAGGTTGTAGAGGGCCAGGTCCGCCAGGTTGTACTTGGAGGCCAGCACCTCCCCCTGCTCGGTAATTTTAATTCGGCCCTTAATGCTACGGCCTGGCTGGGCCAGAATCGCCTCGTAGGCCGGGCCACCGCCTCGACCGACCGACCCACCCCGACCATGGAAAATCCGCAGGGCGACGCCAAACCGATCCGCAGTGAACTGTAGAGCCTGCTGGGCTTTGTGAATTTCCCAGTTACTACTGAGAAAGCCAGAGTCCTTATTGCTGTCGGAGTAGCCCAACATCACCTCCTGCAGGGGTACGATCCGGGCTCCGGGGCTGGAGTCGGTGGCGAATTGGTTAGCCTGCCCCTTGAGAAGCTCCAGATAGAAGGGTAAATCAAACAGCTCCTGCATTACCGCAGGGGCCCGCTGCAGGTCTTCCACCGTCTCAAACAGGGGCACCGGTTGAATACTCGCCAGGCCACTGACCGGATCGTAGAGCCCCGCTTCCTTGGCCAGTAAAAGCACCTCCAGCAGATCACTGAGGTGATGGCTCATGCTAATCACGTAGCTGAAGCAAATGTCCGGGCCAAATTCCTGGTGTAGCTGCCGCACCATGCGCAGGGTGGCAACGGTCTCCCGGGTTGTCTCCGAGAAGGGTAACTCGGCGGGAATCAGGGGACGGCGGGTTTTGAGCTCTGCCACTAACCAGGCCACTTTCTCCGTCTCCGATAGCTGGTTGTAGGGGCGGGGCAGCACCTGCAGGTACTCGGTGATCTCCTCCAGGGCATCGGAGTGGCGTGAGCTTTCCTGGCGCAGGTCTAACTGGGCCAGGTTAAAGCCAAAGATTTGTGCCTGACAAATCAGGGTATCCAACTCCTGGCAGTGAAGTCCTGTAGCCTCCAGGTTACGTTGAATCAGCTGCAACTCCGCCAGGAACTCCTGGCCACCGCCGTAGACCGAAGCGGAGGGCACATCTTTAAAGCTTTCGGTGAAGGCATCGCCCTGGTAGAGTCTAAGGCTGCGATCGCGGGTATGGTGCAGGCGTTGCTTAAGGTAGGCCAGCTTTAACCGGTAGGGCTCTTGCCGATAGCGGATCGCCAGTTCATCATAGATTTCCGGCATTTTCACCTGATCCTGCTCCAGGGACTCCAGCAGTTCCGGCAGGACTTCGCTCCAGTGGAGGGAGAGACTCAGCAACTCCGTGAGGCGATCTATGGAGTTGATGTACTTGCCCAGCACCAGGTTGCGCTGGTAGCAGGCGGTTTTCCAGGTCACATCCGGGGTCACCGAGGGGTTGCCGTCCCGATCTGCACCTACCCAGGAGCCAAACCGGCAGAACCGATGGCGAGGCGGGTCCAGTTCGGGGAAGGTGGTGGCGATCGCCCGCTCAAAGCGCTGATAGAGCTGGGGTAAGGTATCAAACAGGACCACCTGGAAGTAGTGCAGGGTATAGTCCACCTCATCCAGCACGGAGGGCTTAAATTGGTGCAACTCATCGGTCCGCCACCACAGGCGGATCTCCTGCATCAGCTGAGCCTTGAGGTCCTCTATTTCCCAGGAGGAGGCCAGGCCCAGGGTGCGGGCACTCTCCTCCGCCTGATCCATCTGGCGGAGAATATTGGCAATGCGCCGCTGCTTATCGCGAATGGTATGGCGCACAATTTCCGTAGGATGGGCCGTAAACACTAATCGCACATCCAGCTGATCAATTAGGTTTTGGATGATTTGGGGCGGCACATTCAGCCGCTTCAGGGTAGGGAAGAGCCAGTGAAAGGTGCCAGATTCCTGGCGAGGGCTGCCAAAGTCTCCCATACTGCGATGCAGCAGGTTAGCCTGGAAACTCTGGCCCGGAGAATCCTCAGGTTGACTAAGACCCATTTCCAGGGGACTGGCACCGCCGCTACGACCCTGTTGGGCCAGCTCGGAGGATTGATAGGCGGCCCGATACTGTTGTTGCTGTCCGCGCTGTTCGTAGTGTTGCTCAACAATGTTGATTAACTGAAAGTAAAGGGCAAAGGCCCGGGAAGCTCGGATGGCATCCTCCAGGTCCAGACCCTCTACTACGTCTACGACAGCCTTCACCCTGGCTTCATCGGTGGTCGGGGCCTGCCCTTCGGGGGAACACATCTGTCGTAACAGCCGCAGCAGTCGCAGCAGTTCTGGACCACAGGCATGGTCTAACACACTTTCCCAGACATCTTCTACTACCCGTAAACGGTGACGCAGCAACAGGTCCTGGGTGGAGGAAGCCGACAGGGGATCGGACAGCTCCAAACCGTCGCCATAGGCTTTAGGGAGAAGATCGCCGGAGGGGTGTAGGGTTGAACTCATGGACTTGGCAGAGAGAGAACAGCAACACTGCAATGATGTTATAGGATTACCCCCTATAGCAAGAGCAGTTTAATCAAGCTCAAGGATTAAAACTGTTCCTTCAGATCACATCCGGTCACATCCGGCAAAGGTGGGTACAGGTGTCCGGGGGCAGACTAGGAGCTACTGTCGGTTAACCCCTCCTGGGAAGGCGGAATATTCAGCTGGGGTAGGCGGTTTGGCTGTAATAACTGTTCCCCGAGGTCGCCTAGTTGCCCGTAGAGATCGGCGCAGACCTGACTGGCTAAAATAGCCAGTAAAACCGCTGGCGTCAGGGCGCCCACCAGGATTTCGGTACCGTTGGCGCTGACCCATAACGAGGGCTGACGCTGACTGGTTTGCCCCTGGGTAAATGCTGAGACTGCCATAGATAAACCCTTTAGTTCCAGGTTGAATCTGGCTAATTTTTCCTATCATATAGGATAGCTAAGGCGGTCGCGGCCTATGGGCGGAGGCCGATTGGAAAACTGGGCCAAATGCCCTAAATTTTGAGACTGAATGGGTAGATTGCGCTATGCTTCACTGCTATGGGGCGTGGTGCTAGCTTTGTTTTTATGTTTTCTTTGTATTGATCGATACCTCCGTTACGGTTGTTGCACTAGCGCGGGTTTTGCCTGTTTGCCATGCCTATTTCCCCATCGTCATCCTATTCCATGACCAGTCCACCCCCCTCAGGTCTGTTTAGCTGGTTGAAAGCGGCCCTGGGACACCCTCAGGCGGTCCTCCACTCTAAGCTAAGGGGTAATATCCTCCATGTCCTCTGTGAAACGCCGGAACCCTTAGAACAAACTTCCACCCTGTTGAGGCTAGTGCGCCATCTGCTCGAGTCTTCAGACCATCCTCCTCTGGGCCAGGTTTATCCCCAGGTTTACCAACTCTACCTCTACAGCCGCCGTCTGGGGGGAACTAAGCCGGACTGGACGGCGCCGATCTACCTCAACCGTTTAGAACGCCATCTCGCTCAGCTGGTTTTAGATCACCAGGATGGAGCTGATCTGCAGGCGGCTCAGGTACTGCTAGAGGACTACACCCGGGATCATCCAGACCTGCTGGCTACCGGCGACGTCAGTGGCCGAGCCATGGTGTTGTCTAACCTTAGTTTAGCCCGCAGGGGGGATCCGGAGGCGATCGCCTGGTATTTGAGTGAAACCCTCAGTGCCCTGGATGTGGGGGTTTGGGTGAGCATTAAGGCGATCCCGGGTCTGGCCCACCTGCATCGCCCGGAGGAGCCCCTGCCTGGCCCCGCAATCCACCGCTATCCTACGGAGATGGAGGGGCCGGCCGGGTTAATTCCCCGCCTCTGGATTTTGTGTGAGGCCACCTATAGCCCCGACCCTGGTCTGATCGCTCGCCCTACGGCGGAACGCCTGCGATCGCTGCATCTAACCCAGTACAAGGATGCGGTGCTGTTGCTGCAAGTACGGGGGGAGGCTAAGCCCGATTGGAGCCTGCGCATCGATCTCACCCCCGCCGAGGAAATGCTACGGGAGTGGGGGCGCTGGGGCGACGTTGACGCCCTGACCCGCCTGCTCACTATAGCCCTTACTCCCTATGGACTGACCGCCACCGCCACCATTAGCGACGGCACCCTCCACGGGTTTTGCCATGGCTCCTCCCCCCCTGGCGACACCGGCGATTCCCCATCCCTCCCCAGTCAGGACACCCTGGTGCAGGTGCTTACCCCCCTCCTGGAGGACCTTGCCCCCCAGGGGATTGGTCGAGCCATCCTCTATGGGCCGACGCTGGCGGATCAGTCCCCCGCTTGGGTGCACTACCTGGGTTTGCCCGCCGCTCAGCACAGTGACTTAGCGGATACCCCGGAATACCTGGGGCAGCTAGGGGACCTGCCAGCCCTTGCCTTTTTGCTAACCCGACAGCTTAACCCCAACCTGGATGACCGGCTGGCCACCGGTGGTATGCGGGTGCAACTGCTGGTGCGGGATCGGTTGTTGCATGTTATGGTCGACAGCCCTCTGCTGCCCCAGCGGCGATTGATCGCCCCGGCCCTGCGCCAATACCTGGAGGACTTGAGTCCGGCTGGCCTGGAGGGGGTGCGTATCTACGGCCGCCGCTCTGGTCAGCCCCAGCCGGCCTGGAGCTACGGCCGTGACTTTCGGTCCCGACACCGATTGGTGCCGGAAGCCACCCCGGAATTTACCGCCTCCCACGCCTACGTCAATGACCTATTGGTCAAGTCCGAACAACCCCTCACCCTGGTTGGGGCGGGGCCAGGTCTGGAGGAGAGCTCCCCAGGACTCCAAGGTTTGGGGCTAGAGGACCTATGTAAGCGGGGCCGGAGTTGGTTGCTGCGATCGCAACTCTTCAGCGATCACGCCACCAGCCATCCCCTGGCTAACCTGGGCGGTGCCGCTCAGACTGAGGGTTTCAAGATTGCCCTGGTGTGGTCTGCGGTGGGGTTGCTGATCGCGCTGCAATTAGATTGGGTGGTGGGGCAGGTGTTAACCACCACCCCCAATGTCGCTAAGGCGGATACCCTGGTGGTTGGTGACGCCACCGCTGAAGCCCGGGGTGCTGAGACCTGGGAAGAAGCCTTGGCCGCCATAGACTGGCCCCCTGGCGGCGACTCGAGTAACTTCCTGAGCGGAGCCGACCCTGGCCCTGAGAATGGCGACCTGCCCCTAATCACCACCGCCGATCAGCCCATGGTGGATATCGACAAGCTAGTGGCGGCCTCCCCTATGCCGACCTTCAATAGTCAGCAGTTAAATGAGAAGGTGGCCCTCTATCGTCAGCGGATCAAGACAACCGGGCCCGCTGATGTGATGATTTTGGGCAGCTCCCGGGCCCTGCGGGGGGTAGACCCTGTTGCCCTGGGTAAACAACTGGAGGCCCTGGGCTACGCCGATATTAATATTTTTAACTTTGGTATTAACGGCGCCACCGCCCAGGTGGTGGACCTGGTGATGCGTCAGGTTTTAGCCCCCCAGGAACTCCCTAAGCTGATTCTTTGGGCCGATGGTGCCCGGGCCTTTAACAGCGGCCGGGAAGATGTCACCTACAATGCCATCGTTGCCTCCCCTGGCTATCGGGAGTTGATGGCCAGTCTGGCGGAGGCGGGGGATTCTGGAGATCCCCAGGCCACCCCCCCCCTGACGGCGGAGGCGGCTTCCCTGAGCAGTAGCTATCGGGCTCTGGATCAGGGCATCAGCGATCGCCTGGGCCGCCTATCGGCCACCCATGAGCATCGCAGTCAACTGAAAACCTGGTTGCAGGATCGGTTGGCGGTCCTGACCGGGCCGGCTCTCACTAAGGAGCGGCTCGATGCTCCCATGCCGGCGGGAAGTGCCATTGATTTTGATGGCTTTCTACCCCTATCGGTGCGGTTTAACCCGGCCACCTATTACCAAACCTACGCCAGGGTGCAGGGTAACTACGATGGCGACTATGACAACTTTCGCCTGGAGGGCGAGCAGTCAGCTGCCTTCGCTGAGTTAATTCGTTTTACCCAGGCTAAGAAGATTCCCATTGTCTTTATCAATACCCCCCTGACCGATGAGTATCTAGACGAATACCGGCAACAGGCGGAGGCGCAGTTCCGACAACATATGGTTAGCCTATCCACCCGCCAGGCTGGATTTCTCTTTCGAGACCTGGGTCAGGCATGGCCCCAGCGTTACGACTATTTCTCAGACCCCAGCCACCTAAATCGCTACGGGGCCTACCAGGTCTCCCAGCGGCTGGCTCAAGACCCTCTGATTGCCTGGCCCAGGGTGTCATCTCCCTCCTCACCATGATTTTGCCCTCCATTGTTTATTTACTGTTTTTACTCAGTGTCCTGGGTCTATTCTGGACCTTGTCATCCCTACAGGCTCGTCTCTGGCTGTTGACCATTGCCAGTCTGGTGTTCTACGCCTCTCTACAGGTTGAGTACTTATTGTTAATGGTGATCCTCATGCTGGTCACCTTTTTCCTCGGTAACGCCATGGCCACCCCCCTGGACTGGCGAGGAGGCAATGCCCCCTGGCAACTGGCTGAACAGGGCTGGAACTGGCGGCGGCGCAGACTCCTATGGCTGGGCATTGGCATTAATGTGGTTTTGCTGCTCGGGTTTAAGTATCTGGGGAGTGGCCTACGGTTGCTGGGCTGGGCTGGCGAAACCGATCCCAGCTCGGGGGTCTGGGCTAACCTGGTGATGCCCCTGGGGTTGAGCTTTTTTTGCTTCGAGTGTATTGCCTATCTGGTGGATATTTACCGCGGATCCCCACCCGCCCTCAGCCTGGTTGATTTTAGTGCCTATAAGTTCTTCTTCCCCAAGTTGATCTCTGGGCCGATTACCCGCTTTCACCTGTTTATTGATCAGGTGGAGCAACAGAAGGCCCCCGGGCTGACCGGCATGGTGGAGGGGGGCTGGTTGATTGCCTACGGGGCGGTGAAAAAACTGCTGGTGGCAGACCACATCGCTATTTTAGTCAACCTGAGTTTTAACAATCTGGCCCGGGCTGGCAGCGCCGATCTAGGGTTGGCCATCTTTGCCTACGGCTTGCAACTTTACCTGGACTTCAGTGCCTACGTGGATATCGCCCGGGGCAGTGCCATGCTGCTGGGTATTACCCTACCGGAAAACTTTAATGCCCCCTACTTCAGCACCAGCCTGGCGGATTTCTGGCGGCGCTGGCATATTACCCTAGGAGATTGGCTGCGCAACTATCTCTACTTTCCCCTGGGGGGGTCTCGCCAAGGCCTAGGCCGCACCTGTTTAAACCTGATGATCGTTATGGTCATCGCAGGTATATGGCATGGCAGTAACTGGGGCTTTTTGATCTGGGGGGCCCTGCATGGGGCTGGGTTAGTGATCCACCGGTTAACCCAGGCGGCGGCTAAGGCAGCTCCGCCAATTAAACAATTTTGGGCCAGTATCCCAGGCCTGCTGCTGGCCTGGCTCCTGACCCAGGGGTTGGTGTTTTTTAGCTGGTTATTCTTTCGTCTGCCGGACCCGAAACAATTTACCCTAGCCCTGGGGCGGCTGGTGGGTACAGCCGCCGATCCCCAATTTATTCAAAAGGTTTATCTGGAGAGCCTGGGCTTTACCTACGGTGAGTTGCTGATGCTGTTGTTGGGGGTGTTGGGGTTGATGGCGATCGCCCAGCTATTTCAACGCAGTTTACAAGTGGAGATCAGCTGGCCGGTGAAACTACTACTGATTCCGGTTTTTGGTTTTTTAGCCTGGCTATTGGCCCCGGCGGAAACCTTACCCTATATCTACTTTGATTTCTAGAATGACCCATTTGCGATACCCTGGGGAGAGTAAGGGATTAGCCCTTACTTCTTTGTCCCCAACCCTGACGCTATGACTGAGTTAACCAATCCCCGGATCTTTTTCGACATCACCATTGGTGGCGTTTCAGCCGGTCGCATCATTATGGAATTGGACGCCAATGTTACCCCCAAGACGGCGGAAAACTTCCGGTCCCTTTGCACCGGTGAGGCTGGTCTGGGTGGTTCTGGCAAGCCTTTACACTTCAAGGGCTCCAGTTTCCACCGCATTATTCCAGAGTTTATGTGCCAGGGTGGAGACTTCACCCAGGGCAACGGCACCGGCGGCGAGTCGATCTACGGTACTAAATTTGCTGATGAAAACTTTACCCTCAAGCATACCGGCCCGGGGCTGTTGAGCATGGCCAACGCCGGACCCAACACCAACGGCTCCCAATTTTTTCTCACCACCGTGCCCACCCCCTGGCTAGATGGTAAGCACGTGGTATTTGGCCGCGTGGTGGAGGGTATGGAGGTGGTGACCCTGATGGAGCAGGTGGGCAGCCCTGGCGGTCGCCCCTCTAAGCCGGTGGTGATTGCTGACTGTGGTCAACTATAGCTACCTATCAGTCAGTTAGTTCAGGGGACCTTCGAGAATTACCCTAGTGATTGCGGTGATAATATTAGTGCCATCCTCTTGGGCTAGCTCCCCATACCATTGCCGGGTTTTTTCCCCATCGTGCCCGTGGATCAGGTTGGCCCGTTTACGCGCCTTCAGCACCAAACTGGCGGTACGATCCTGGCGGGCTGCTTCGTAGCGTTGCAAGGCATCGGCTACCCCCAGATTGTTAGTTAGTAAACATTTGGTCAGCACCCAGGCATCCTCCAGGGCCTGGCATCCCCCCTGGCCCAAGTCCGGGGTGGCGCTGTGGGCGGCATCCCCCAATAACACCACCCGGCCCCTGGCGAAGTGGGGAAGGGGCTCGATGTCGTGGATGGGGATGCGGTTGGTGGTAGCCGGGTCGAGGGTAGCGATCAAGGTCTGGACCGGAGCAGCCCAGTCGGCGAAATAGGTTTTCAGTTCCTCCCCGATGCTCGACGGGGCTGGGCTGGGGTAGGCCAGTGGCACATCCAGAAAGAAATACAGGCGATCTCCCCCCACTGGCATCATCGAGGCTCGCTGGCCCTGCTCCACGTAGATCACCCAGCTGTGGGGAGGGGCTAGGTCTGGTCGGTGGGGCACCAGGCCATTCCAGTTGACGTAACCTGCATAGCGGCGTTCCGTGGGGTACCCTAGGACAAACTCCCGCACCTTGGAATGGGTACCATCGGCCCCCACCACTAAGTCGCCAATGGCCCGGCGGCCATCCTCAAAAATAGCGGTGGCGCTGGTGGCGGTTTGCTCTATGGCTATACAGTGGGAGCGGAGGTGTACCCGGTCTGCCCCTAACTTGAGCAACAACATCCGCTGCAGGTCGGAGCGAGCCACCGGGTAGGGACATTGCCCCACCTGTCGGACCAGGGGGTCAAGGCTAAAATCCGTCAGGGTTTCCCCGGTTTGGGTCAGGTAGGTAATGCGCTCCATGGCGCCCCCCAGGGCGGCAATCTCCTCCCCTAGGCCCAGGTGATTGAGCACCTTAACCCCGTTAGACCATAGGGAAATCCCTGCTCCGGCGGGGCGCAGCTGCCCCACCCGGTCGTAGACCTCGACTTCGTAGCCGGCCTGGGTCATGGCGATGGCGGTGGTCAAGCCCCCCATGCCGGCGCCAATAATAATCACCTTCAGGTTATTCATGGGCTTGTCGAGTATCCCTCCCAGGGGCGTGACGATGGGGCAGGCGGGCGGATCAGGCGGTGTAGGCGGTGCTTAACCCCAGTCGAGCCAGACGTTGTCGATAGAGGATGGAGGTCTGATCGGCGGCAATGTGGGTTTCGGCCCTCAGGTCCAGGGGTAAATCCTCCGGGTATTGGGCCTCCACCACCTCCCGATCTTCGTTGAAGATTTGCTGATTGAAGGCGTAGACCGGTTCTAGGGGCTGGTCCTGATCAAAGTTGCGGCACAGGGGTGAAAAGACCCGGGTTTGCCGTGCCGCCATGGGGGAGGCGGCATTGAGAATGCAGAGCCGGCCCTGATCGGGGAAATGTACCCTGAGCAAGGCGGTAAAGGGTAGAAAGACCTCAAAGTGGCGCAACCATTGAAAGTCTTGGGGGGCACGGTGCTGTAGCCCCTTGGGAAAGTTACTGACCGTACTGACGTACTCGGCCCGGAGGCCCCGGGGGGTAGGGGTGACAGGATAGCGGGGGACGATGGGGTTATGGCGATCGCCAAAGGATTCGGCATGGACCCAGGCGAAATGGGCTACGTCTAGAAAGCCCTCCATCTGCCGACCCGCCGCCGCCTTCAGGTCGATGTTGTCGGGCAAAATTCTTTGATAGTCGGCACTATCCCACTCGGGGAAAATCGGCAGGGCATCCGGGTCTTCAGCTGTGCCGGTGAGGCTGGTCCAGATCAGGCCAAAGGCCTCCTTGACCGGGTAGGTTTTGAGCCCCAGGCGGGCGGGGGGCCGGGCATCGGGATCGGCGGGGATCAGGGTGCATTGCCCGGCAACATTGTAGTGAAAGCCATGGTATTTACATACCAGCTGGTTCTTTTTCTGATCGATATGCCCCATGCTGAGGGGCACCCCCCGATGGATGCAGAGGTCATTGGCCACCGATAGACCGTCGCCGCTACGCCAGACCACTAGGGGTTGATCCAGCAGTACTGTACCCAGAGGGTGATCGGTGACATCCTGGCTAAACGCGATGGGGTACCAATAGGATGACAATACCCCCCAATCGGAGGGGGTAAAGGTCAGTCCTCGAGGATAAACCCTGGAACCCTGATCAGTATAGTTAGCAGCGTTGGACATACGCAGTGCCTGACCTGTCCTATCAACATTTCATCCTATCAGGATGGCAGAAGTCGTGATTGTCTTGGCTTTAACGAAATGGGGTGAATATCTATCTACTTTTAACCTGTTTACCGCTATGAATGGTTACGAATAATAAGTCACCTATAGAAAAATAGGTGCTCTCCATGGAGAGCACCTACATGAAACATCAACCAATTAACAACTAGCCGATGATTTCAGGAGCCTGAGCGGCAGCCAGGTCCAGGGGGAAGTTGTGAGCATTGCGCTCGTGCATCACTTCCATACCCAGGTTCGCCCGGTTGATCACGTCAGCCCAGGTGCCAATCACCCGACCCTGAGAATCCAGAATCGAT
>Ga0172376_10001933_pt1 | contig 25924 bp, 20 predicted proteins | sample Lak35m_FD_121114 | JGI IMG/M metagenome (GOLD analysis project Ga0172376, IMG submission 121114) | Freshwater microbial communities from Kabuno Bay, South-Kivu, Congo - kab_092012_35m | ecosystem: Environmental > Aquatic > Freshwater > Lake | place: Democratic Republic of the Congo: South-Kivu...
ACAGCAAATTATCTCTTCTACAACACAAGCACCAAAGAGGTGAGCTACCAGAGTGGATTTGCTGGACCAACTGGTGCTGTTGGTTCAACTGGCATAACTGGACCTACTGGTCCTACTGGTTCAATGGGCTCAACTGGTCCTACTGGTAATGCTGGTCCAGAAATCATTATCCAGTGTATCAATACCAGTGGCTCTCCCATCACAAGGGGTCAGGCGGTTATGGCTGTCGGTGCTACTGGTGATACTATCAACATTGCCCCCGCTGTAAATAACGGCACTATAAATGCGGAATACTTTGTGGGCGTCTGTTATGATGGCTCTATTGCGAATGGTGCTTCTGGTGCTGTCATTGTCTTTGGTACATTGAATAATCCCACTCTGGTCGGTTCATTCACTATCGGTGATCTACTCTACATCAGCCCATCCGTAGCTGGTCAATTGACTAATGTAAAACCACCAGCACCCTCAATTGATTTGAGTGTGGCGATTGTGTTGAAGGTTTCAGGGTCTTATAAAATCTTCTGTCGGTTCTGGTCTATGGGTCAAACACTGGAAGAACTCTATAATGTCCGTGGCACTCCCACTGGACAGTCAATGCTGGTCTATAATGGCGTCTCTGGGCTGTGGGGTATTACTGGGGCTATTCGTCCAACAAGCATCGTTAATGCGGATGGATACACTGGGACGAATGCTGTGTTGAGCACGTATCTTGATGTCCCCACCATCAACCCATCCTACACACAGGTCAAGATTGGAACAAATGCTGGCTTGACATCCCAGGGAGCGAGTGCGGTGGCGATTGGAGATAATGCTGGTTTCAGTTCTCAAGGTGTGAGTTCTTGTGCTATTGGTGAAAGGGCTGGGACATCATCACAGGGCAATTACGCATCTGCCTTTGGTCGCTATGCTGGTAATCAATCTCAGGGGTCGAATTCAGTGGCGATTGGAAATCAGGCGGCACAATCATACCAGGGCTCTAGTGCGGTGGCAATAGGTTATGTTGCTGGTTTGACGGGTCAAGGGAATTCTGCGGTGGCAATTGGGAATAATGCGGGTCTGACATCTCAGGGGGCGGATGCGGTTGCGATTGGGAATGGTGCTGGATACACGGGACAGGGTGTTCGTTCAACCGCCGTCGGTTTAAATTCGGGAAGGACTTACCAGGGGGATCAATGTGTCGCTTATGGGTATGGATCAGGACAAGAGGGTCAAGGTCTAAATGCGACCGCCGTTGGGACTTCTGCTGGGCAATACTCACAGGGTGGGAGTGCGTCGGCATTCGGGTTGCTGGCTGGAGTGCGAAACCAAGGAACAGATGCGACCGCAATTGGAAACCAGGCGGGGGCGTATTACCAAAGCCCAAATGCGGTGGCGGTGGGTATTCAGGCGGGTTATACAGGGCAGGGTTTAAATGCGGTCGCCGTTGGGAATAATGCTGGTAGGACATCTCAAGCTGGTTATTCAGTAGGCATTGGTTATGAAGCTGGTAAAACATCTCAGGGGCTGGCATCCGTGGCGGTGGGTTCAAATGCTGGGTTGAACACTCAGGGGGCTTATGCTGTGGCGATTGGGGATAGGGCTGGATACACGACACAGGGCACACAGGCGCTGGCATTCGGCAGGGATGCTGGTTTTACATCCCAGGGATCGAATGCGGTGGCAATGGGGGCGTTTGCCGGTAATTCAAACCAGCACGCCAACACAACCATCATCAACGCGCAGGGAACAGCATTGAACAGCGATAGGACGGATGCGCTGTTTATGGCGCCCATCAGGAATACAGGAACAAATAATGTCTTGTATTACAATACATCCACAAAAGAAATCACCTACAACACATTTGGAACTGGCAGCAATGTCATCTCCACATCAAATACGGCACTGACAGCGGATTCCTCATTGTCCCTAACAGCACCAAGCACCATATACACATCAACGAGCACATATATCGTTAATTCAACAATCAACAACACATTTGATAAATTCCCATTTTCCATGGCCATTCGCCAGAACACCGCTCAATTCACGGCGGATGCGGTAGACCAGATAAAACTCTACGGACAGGACACTCTCCAGAGTTGTATGCTGTCTAATGGAAATTTTGCCATTGGGTACATCACAGGAACAACCACGCTCAAGGTGCAATTGTGGAATGGTTCGACATACGCACAGATCGGTTCAACACAGACAGTAACTTCAACACTCGCCAATGTCTATTTCCCCTTCTCGATGTGTTCTGTCAATGGTTCGACCAAGTTCGCGGTCTTTTACGGAGACACGACATCTGGCACACAGAAACCCTATTATGCGGTATATGACAACACATGCACCCAGGTCCTCGCGCCCACATTGGTAGAAAACATCACAGCGTCAGGATACTACACAATCGCAAGTCTAAGTTCCGGCAATCTTGTTATGGGCTGGTCTGGGGGCACATTGGGGTATTCACAATTCACAATATGGACACCGTTGGGGGTGCAGGTCCAGGCCCCGACAATCCCAGCATCAACTGGAAACAAGACGAATAATTGGATCGCTGTGCTGACAAATGATTTCTTTGTCTTTATCAATGATGGAGCGAGTTCAACTGGTCGTTTTACAATCTATGATCCATCCACGAACCCCGCAACACAAAAGGTCGCTTACACTGAATACAGTGCCAACATCTTTGGCTTCTCCCATCCCAACGAGGTCCATCCTCTCATGGACAAGAATTTCGCCATCTACTACAACGATGAACAGAACTCCGTTGGAAGTATCATGCTTGTCATGGTCTACCAGTACGTCAATGACACCACATGGATCAACCTTGGATCATATAGGCCTTTCACTGAAGAAAACAATGATTATTTCGCGGGCTTCGGTGCGAGCGATGTCGCCCAAAATCTGTTCATCGCAAATTATCCTGGTCCATACACAAATGGTCAATACTCGCCAATGACAAATGTCATGCAAGGGCCCTTCGGCGCAACCCTGAGCCAGGGCCCCGTGAGGATGTACATTCCTTATCCAAATAAATTCACATCTCTCCCCATTACGTGCAGAATGCAAATCATTAATGATAAACGTATTGTGTATTTTTGGAGGGACACTTCCGACTCCAATAAAGGAAAATTCTTGGTGTACCAGATCCCACATTTCCAGACAACAATCAGTTCCAACACAGTAACAATCAAGAACAACACAACACTCACACAGAATATCAATCTCAGTATCACATATTAGTTTTCAACATCAATTATTTCTTTAGATTATAATACTATCTAAAGAAATAAAGCTCTTTTTTATCTTTTCTTGCAAACAGAGCACGATGATCTTTTTTTGTGCAAGTAAATCATGTACCAAATCAAGAATAAAACTGCCAGAATAAAAAATCCCCACATGAACGATTTATTTTTCCTAGACACAATCGCACCACCGGCACTTGTCGTGGCCAGCAGTGGCAATACACATGGGCATACCATTTTTATATTATAATCACATAATAAATTTTGCATTCATTTTGAAGTCGTCAGGGAATAAAGGAGTAAAGACACACCAACGAGGAGGGCAAAAATAATGATAATTGTTAGGTAGAATGTATAACCAGATTTCTTTTCTTGTTGTTTCTTGAAAGGGATTACATTGGAAGTCAGTTTTTTTGTTTTTTCCACAATCTGGTCTATCCCCTTTTCAAGTTGGCTCAACACTGGATCCAGGTTTTTTAGCATTTTTTTCCGCTGGCTGCTTCTTCTTTTTTGGCTGCTACTTTTTCTGCTCATTTATTACTTTTAAAATTTTTTTTCGAATGTTTGTTTTTCTTTTCTTTAGATATGTTTCACCATAAAAGAGAGAAAGAATAATTTTCTTTTTATAATGTAAATGCGCGGGGTATGGTGGGCTTTGTGCTATTGTGTTTCTATCGTGAGTGCTTATCGTTTTATTATTGTTCCAGGACTTGGTGGTTCAATTTTATACAATCAAAAATCGCATAAAATATGGCCACCTGAGATTGGATTCCAACCTTCAGATTTGAGTGTCCAGCATTATTATCATCGGCACGACCTGTCCACAACGGGTGAAATTGGCAGTGTAGACAGCATCCGTATTGATAATCGCGCAGTTTATATGCTGACAAAGAATACTTATTATACCAAGATGATTGATGCCCTATCTCGTCATAATGAGGTCAATGCGTTCCCCTATGATTTCCGTTTTATCCATTACCGGGAGTATTATGAACAGCTATTCGCGGAGTACAAGAAATTTATCGAGAATGAATACAAGAATGAAAAATTTATTTTTGTAGCCCACAGCATGGGGGGATTATTGATCCATCATTTTTTACAGTTTTACGTGGATAAACGCTGGGTTTCCAAATATGTCTCCAAGATTTACTACATCAACACCCCGTTTGGGGGATGTCCGACCGCCTTATTTTTTCTTATGGACAGTATGGACAAGCATTTAAACAGCCAGAATAAAGACCAGTTATTATTCAATAATCATGTCTTGTGGATGATGCTGAACATACAGAATATCCATCTTTTCGGCGGGCTTTACGTTTGTCTGCCCATTACAAAGGATCCGTTGGTGAGGATCAATAAGAATTGGGTTTACAGTAAGGACATGCAGAATATCTTTGTGGATGACTGGTGCGCCCACACGTATCGTCTTTCTCGCACATTTTTTAGGAAACGAGAAATCACAATTGATGTTCCACAGGTGGTGGTTTACAGCACCGGGAAGAATACAACTATTTTTATGGATTATGATGCGGATTTTGCCATTACGGGGGATGGGGATGGGCTTGTCCCTATCGAGAGTCTCCTTTACCCTCAATGCTGGAACAAACCCCCTAAATTTGTGAATGTGCCGAACATGGATCATTCCAACATCAACAGCTATGCCCCCATATTGGAAATGATTTCTGAAAATAGGGACAGCATTGAGAAACCAAAAAAATTAAAGAGGTCGGGGTGGTGGTTCTTCTGAATCGTCCTTAAAAATGATTTTTTTAAAGGTATTTTTTATTATGTATGGCACATGGCTAACACAACTTTTTTCTTTTTTACAGAAAATCATTCATGTCAATCATCAAGAAAACAAAGAATGAGATCGTTCAAGAGCTGCGCGAGAAGGGGTACAAGACAAGTTTTAGGACAAAAGAAGACGCCATGAAATTACTGGATAATATTTCATGGTTCAAGACGTTCCCGTGGCACGCCGACCAGCAGATCATCCTTGAGTGGGACATCCACGAGAAGAATGAATCTGTTGTCCAGGGGGTATTTGGTAGTGGTAAAACAACGGTTATGATGGCAATTTTCGCAAAACTGCTTGAAACCCACACCATCTCATCCACAGAAACTGTTTTTTGTGCTTTTAATGTTTCCATTCGGAATGAACTCAAGAAAAAATTACGGCTGACGGGCTTAAAAACACGCCCCAATGTCCGGACATTTGATTCGTTGGTTTTTGAGATATGTCGCCACCATGGGATGCCCGGTCTGGACAAACCCGATTACGAGGGGCGCCGTCATTTTATCGAGAAACTACTGGATCATCGTGGCGAAACAGATAATTCACCCCTTTACAGCGGTTTCGAGCACGCCCAATTGCTTCTGGTTGATGAAACCCAGGATCTGGACTACAAATCCTACGATGTCTTTAAGGCGTTTTTCCCTAATGCCCATATTTTCTTTTTTGGGGATATATTCCAGTGTATCCAGAAAGAGCCCCGTTCCAGTTTGCTGTGGCACGTCCTCCAGCCCTCCGGTAATCGACAGATCCATTTTATGCAGAAAACACCCCGTGTCCCCACGACCATCCTCAACGAGATAAAACGAGCCCTGATCCACCACTACCCAGAATACACAACCCCTATTTCCAACTGGTATTCCTCGAACCCCCTCCAGTCGTCCAGGATTGAGTGGGTGCCAATCAAGCACTATAACGATAGTTTTGAGCACCTAAAATCATTCCTCCAGGAGCACAGGCCCGAAGAATGCATGGTTTTGACCTTCAGCAGTGCCATTACTGTTCGTGGGAGGTAAGTAAAAATTTGTAGGAAAATTGACTGGTATATTGTATTTTGACCAACACATTATGTAATTAATTTTGCTGTTTCTTCTTACAGCATGGGTGATCTTTGCCGGTTCCGCCAGTTTCTCCAGAAGGAAAATTATAATGTGAATCGGAACTACAAGTCGATGGACCACGACAAACTGTTCCTTTCTACCGTTAATTCGTCAAAAGGATTGGAGCGCCCCTATGTGTTTATTGCCCTGACATTCCCATTGGAACTGGCATTTGCTAATTTTTCCAATGACCTTGTGGTCAATCTGATCAGTGTTGGATTGAGCCGATGCAAGACAAGCGCCACTTTTTGTGTCCCAATCTACAATGACAGGTTCTCAGAGGTTCTCCACCTATACCCAGAATGCCCAAAACCAAAAGAAAAGGTGGTTTCTAATAAAAAACACGTGAAGGAAGAGCCAGAAACTATCGATGAGGTCCTTCATAAGCCCCATTCCACCACAGAGATCCTGAAACAGACAATGCTCACATTCAAAACCCGCGAACTGCTGCGTTCGTGCGCCAAGTATGCCAATGCGCAATCGTTCCCACCTGGAGAGCGTGTCCGGTGGTCGATGAGGAATGAAGAGGAGGCATCGTTCATGGGCATCCTTTACGAGGTCCTGATTACTTCTTTATGGACGCAACGATGGCCAGAACTGGACGTGAAGGGGATGACGGAGATCCTGAATAACCCAATGTACTCGCATTGCCGCCAGAACATCGAGTCAAAGTTCCACAGATTGGTGGGGATTTTCCACCAGCCCTATCGGTGTGATTTTGACATTCTGTATGAATACACTGAATACCATATACTCCTCTCTCAGAAGATTAGGGTCGGTGTTTCACCCAATCGTAAACAAGAGATGAAGAATGTTTGGTCAAGGTTGCGAAATGATATTGCGGTACTACAGCCCAAATACGCCATCAAAAAAGCCCAGGTGAACCTGAATCGATCCTTTATGACGGGGGTGGCCGACATGATATGCCAGAGTGATTCCAATGATGACGATCAACCGATTATGTTGTATGAGATAAAAACATGTTCCAATTCTGACTGGAAGGATGAGGCATTCACACAGGCAGCCCTTTATATGAGCATGACAAAGAACAAACGGGGTGTGATCCGCCTTCTCAATCCATTTCGACGGGAATTGCACGAATACAACATTTCACTTCTATCCAAAGAAAAACAGGTGCTCAACCAGACCGATCGAGAACTCTTGTTGTGGAATTTTAACTGTTTTCTGGCCAAATTCCAGAACAATATTTTGATGCCACCGCTTCCAGACAATATCCAGAATTATGTTTGCGAGAATGAGGGTGTCTATCTTGAATTTCTGGCCTCCACAAAAGCCCGTATTGCCGACAGCGTAAACAAGAACAAAATTATTGTCCCATTCAACAAGAACAATATTTTTCTGGAGAACAAGACAGAGAGTGAGGATCTTGCGTCATGGTTGATGGACGCTGTGGGTTATAAGAAAGAAAACAAGTTGCCTGATATGGTCAATGATCCATTTTATAAATGTGTCCTTATGGGTGTTTATGTCCGGAAATCTTTTTCTTTCCGTTGAATCAAAAAATTAAATTATTTTTATCCATTACAAAAAATAAAACATACAAAATGTTTTATTTTATTCTTCAACTATTATTTTATTCTTCATTCTGTGAAACATCTTGATTGACGATTGGAGTTGTTGTTTGTTCCTCAATTACTGTTTCCTCTACAACTGGAGTAGTTGTTTGTTCCTCAATCGCTGGAGTTGTTGTTTGTTCCTCAATTACTGTTCCTTCTACCGCTGGAGTTGTTGTTTGTTGTTCCTCTACCGCTGGAGTTGTTGTTTGTTCCTCAATTACTGTTTCCTCTACAACTGGAGTAGTTGTTTGTTGTTCCTCTACCACTGGAGTTGTTGTTTGTTCCTCAATTACTGTTTCCTCTACAACTGGAGTAGTTGTTTGTTCCTCAATTACTGTTCCTTCTGCCTCAATTACTGTTTCCTCTACCACTGGAATTGTTGTTTGTTCCTCAATTACTGGAAGAGTTGTTTGTTGTTCCTTGACGACTGGAGGAACCAGAGGTGTTTTGATAATTTCTTGATAATAACGATCATATTGTGGGTGATTCTTTTCAGAAATTGGAACATCGACAACCACAACATATCCTTCTTGCTTTTCGGCGAGTGTGTGCGCTTCCTGACGGGTCTTGACATTCCCCACTACTTTTCCATTCACAATAACAGCAAATTCTACCAGATCATCCCTGTATATTTTAGGAAACTTGTTGTATTTTTTTAATAAATGATCCACATCCGCATTGGGAATCTGGGATTTGATGTAGCGAGCACGCTCGTTGGGGTGCTTGAAGTACATTGCGTGCCATACATGGTCCGCATCTGTCAGCATTTTATTTAACAAAGACAAGTGCTTAAACCATTTTTACTCTTTAGATTGCTCAAAACATAAAAAAAAATTTTCAAGTTATTATAAAAATTTATAAAAAAAAATTTATTTTTTATATTTTAAAAACAAAATGATCCTATCCAAATATATCCTTTTGTATGGCGATTATACTCCTAGTGAAAAAACATCAACTATTGTAAAGAGCAAAGTCAGCGCACTGTTGGGTCGTGATTCTTGGGTGAAATTGTTTAATGAAAACCCAAATATTGTTTCTGGGTATGAAATTGCGGTGCTTTTTCGGGCGCCTGATTCCCCTCCTATGCCATTTATGTTTGAAGTTTTGGGAGGGAATTATGAAATCATCCTTCGTTGTTTTGCTGCCACATCTGCCCCTGCGTCTGGGAAATCACAACTGGATTCCCAAGAAATGAAAGTTTGGTCAACTGCCCCTGCCTATACTGTTTATCAACAGAATATTATTCTCTACAGCAACACACCCTTATCAAGTGGTCTTCATAAATTAGTCATTACATATGTAAATCCCATTGCTCTCATTGATATAACTGTCCGGAATGTAGATGGTTCTGAAGAAGTTGTCGTCCAGGCCGTTCATACTTTCCTATTCCCCAATAAGATCCAGAATTTTCCCAGGACCAAAGAACCCGAGTACATTATTCCTGCCCTGAATACGAGGATTTATGGTGAAACACCTGTTCCTGGCCCAGTCGTTCCTTATACAGGCACCCCCAATCCCCTTACTTGTTTTGAGCCAACAGATACTCCTATGACAACAGCAAACCCAATCCTTCTCTTGTCAGGAACCCAGACACTCGAACAGAAATTGGATGTGGCAAACCAGATAAGGACTTATTGCGGGCGTAATCAGTGGGTAAAATTTATAAACACTTACCCTAATATCGTTTCGGGACAGGAGGTGGCAGTGATTCTCAATTCAACAGAAACACTTTTAACATTCAAGTTTGCTATTCCAACAGGTCTTTACAACATTGTTGTTCGGTGTATAATGCCTTCTGCGAATACGGATTCTGGTTATGTGCGTCTGGACTCTTACCCCGAACAAATGTTCACACGTGCATACGGCCCGGGCAAATGGAGCACCAATCAGTTTAATTTCTTGTTGTACGAGAAACTGAAACTAGAAAATGGATACCACCAATTGGTTTTCAATTCAAGGGAGCCAATGGCTTATCTTTTCCTGATTATTAACCGTGTTGATAAACAATTCCAGGACATTATCATACCAGCATCAGAGACAATAACCAACCCCAGTAAAATCTATGGGACACCCGACTATCTGGCTACATTTACACCACCAGTATTTACAACCATACCACCAACCACCACAATGATGCCAACCACCACAATGATGCCAATACCAAGAATTGTAGATCTCGTTTCTAATGCGACCTCAAATTCTTTTGTTTATGGAAATGTTCCTATCAGCACCAGTATAAAACCTACTGGAACAATAGGATCATTCTATATTGATGGCAAAACTGGAAATTATTTACAGGTGCAAAATGTAAATTATGGAACCACAGGGTTATGGATAGAAATGTGGATCAATGTTGTCAATATTCCTAACAATGGACTTAGTCCTCGTGGTTGGTTGGTAGGAAGGACAGATCCTAAAGGTGTAACAAATGCTCTCTCTTTTGGTATTGATATGAATAATTGTATTGGTTTTTACTGTTTCAATTCAGCTTTCAGTACTTCTATTGTCAACAGTGTTGAAAAAATACAACGAAATACTTGGAATCATATCGCATTTTCATATACTAATAGTAATACATTACGCCTCTTTTTGAATGGGAATTTATGTAATATTCTTAAGAATAATAAAGTTCAAGTCACAAGTATTGATGTAGGAAGTATTTTGAACAATCATACTTTCTTAAAAGGCAACAATCCATTTACCATAGGTCAATATGCTACTAAAGCAGCACAAGTCTATTATACAAATGTGCGAGTAGTGCCAAATGCGCCTGCAGTAACTACAAATTTTACACCAACATCAAATCTTTCATCAGCAGGGTGTTCTGTATGTATTGGTGTTGTATAAAGGGTTTTCAATTTTGGTTAAAATTTTACAAAAAACAAACAAATCATTTATATAATAAATGATTTACCTTAATAATTTCATACCTATTCGTATCTATTTCTGTAAAAAATTAAATGTGTATCGCTTGATGGCTCCTTATGCGGACCGTTCAAATCTAGAGTATGATGAGAATTTTATCAACAATAAATTATTACCAGCGTCCTATGAGCTCACCAACACTATTTATGTCTTGAATCCACGGCTGTTCCCACCTGTGCCTCTGGGGGCAGTCATGTTTTCTGTTTATCAATCTGACGAGCCCCCTTACAACACCAAATACGTGGAATGGATTGCCTTTCCTGTCATGACGAATGTGTTTCATGAGATTGGGAATTTTTCTTTTTACGCCTTTATCAATTGCCCCTCAAAAGACGCTTTGCCTATTTACATCCGGAATGAAAAGGATCATACAATGATTTCATTGGACCAGAAGGCGATTTCCGATTATTTCCTGACTACACCCTATTACAGGAAAGCGCTGGATCGGGATAATTTTGTTGTTTATGTTTTTTCACATCCTTCGTTGTACTGGAGGTCCACCACCGAGTGTTTGTGTGTGCCCTCTGACAATCCAAAAGATTATGCGACGCTTGTAGAATGCCAGAGAAAAACATATCACACCATAAGGAATCGTGATAGTTATACGGGAAATTCAGCGATCCCTCTGGCAGAAATGAGGGATCAAATGTATCCAATAAAATATCCAAATATTTACATGTATTCTTACCTCACTTCCTTTATCATTATATGCTTGTTTGCGTTTTTTATCTATAAAATCAAAAAGAAATCACAGGCGACGATACATTAACCCTCCTTCTTGTCATTTGCACCTGAAGAGGGGGTGTGGCGAGGAATTGGGGTCGGCGCAAGAGAAAATTCATGATGGCTTGTCTGTTCCTATAAATGAACCGCAACAAGAAATATAATGGCACCAAGAGGATAATAAAAACAACAATATAATACCCAATGTTTGTGTATCTTGGTGATGGTGCGATTGGTGGAGAAGTGGTGGTTGTTATTTCTGGAGAAATGGTGGTTGTTCGTGGTGTCTTTGTTTTCGGTTCTGGTTCTTTTGTTGGCTTTGATGGTGTTGGTTCTTTTGTTTCAGGTTTTGATGGTTGTGGTTTTATTGTTTCTGGTTTTGATGGTTGTGGTTTTTTTGTTTCTGGTTTTTTTGTTTCTGGTTTTGATGGTTGTGGCTTTTTTTTTGATTTTTTTGATTCTGGTTCTGGTTCTGGTGGAGATGGTTTTGGAGGAGATGTTTGTTCTTTTCTTTTGTTCAGGCGCATATATTGCCTGATTGTGTCTCCATATCCGTCCTTGTTCCCAATCGGTGTGAGGACAAGGGAACAGTTTTGTCGGTCGGCGCACTCCATATAATTACCAATCCGTTTTCCAGATGGCAAAACAGATTTTACGCGTTTTTCTCCAATTGCTGGAGAAAGGGCTGATATTGTGAGACAAGACAGATTGCAGGGGTTAAGGTTTTTCTTGTACATGAGGTGAGGCATGTAGGGTTGAATCCCGAATGCGACCCAGGACAAGGAATTCATCTCGGCGTACTCCAGAAAAGCTTTTATGTAGGGCAACGAACAATCAAAAGTGCCGAATGCTGTTGCGATGACGGGACCATATTTGCGCATCCCAAGGAAATACTTGTTCCATCCAGAAGAAGGAACATCGAATTTTTTTGACTTTAGGGCCTTCACAACATGGTTTGGGCAATCCCCAATATATGTGCCCACATACTCGGTCCCAGTCCTCGCATCAATCAGGCGGTCGTCAAATTGGCATGGGGGCAGTTTTTTGGATTGCGACTTGTTGAAAGAATGGTCGCATTTCATCATATTCAAGTCGGTATTTTGGGTTGCCGATGGAAGGTCGAAATACTGGTTGCCCTCGGGGGAGGGTATCGAGAATGCCTTTCCCTTCATGTTGTCTTGATACGTGTTGCGGTTTGATATTTTACCAGGAAAATTACAGTATGCCTTTTCATATGGATCGAAAATTGATTGGTCCATTGTGTAGGGCTTGTCAGAAAGGAGGAGTGTGCTCGTTTCTGGGTTTTTGTAAGGAATGTAGATCCTTCTTATGGTGTCGATAACATTTGGATCATCCCCGGGGCTGGTCACCAGCCCACAGCACGACGCAATCTGGAAGGGGTGCACACCATAGGCAATGTTCTTATTGTCATTAGAGAAAAGGGAGCGCAAGTTCTGGTAAGGAATGGCGGATAATTCATTGATGGCATCCTGGAAATCGTACCCCCTGTCCAGGCCATTCACAATCAATATATTATGAGGAGCTATTTCACGTGTGTTTTTTATGAGTGTGTGGAAAAATGTCTTCCAGTTCCTGAACCTGATTCGGTTTGTGGAAAAGGTCCGTTCTTGACTTGTAAAAGGACGATAGAAAGGTTCATTGATGAATTCATACCAGATGTTTTGATTATTATCGAATGATTTAAGGGTGTCCGCCACAATGGCATTCCAGGCAGAAACAACACCAGGCACGGGTTTTCCGGTTGGCACTTCCATAAGATCCTGGAGGGCGTAGAGCTGAATCCCGTAATTCTGGGTATTGGTTGGGCGGTTCTGTTCAAGGTCAAAGGAACAGTATTTCGGGTATGCCATCTTGGAGGTTTCTGGGTCAGTGGCCCATAAATGTCCGTCAATCACCGCCACATTGTCCCTGTCCAGGATCGCCCCAATGATAATCTTGACAAGGCGGGGGTATGAATACGACTTGTTGTCCCCCTGGAAATAAATCTGGATAATCTCAGAGTAGGCGGACAAACAGATAGGAAGGCGCACCAGGTTCACCCGCCATTCATCGCACAAGACATCAATGATATTCTTGACAATTGTTGTAAAATTTTTGAGGGTGTGTGTGGTTGGATCTTCGGGGTCAAAAAAAGACAATAGGATATTGGTTATATCTTTCTTGTCTTTTGGTAGATATTCTAACCCATTCAAAGAAACACCCCGAAGGATTACCTTTTCGGCTTTGCCTTTAATGGTTCTTATAAATTGATAATTGCCATTCTGGTCTGGGAGGGATGACCATAAAATATTCATTTTTTTATTAATAGAATAAAAAAAGAATGTTAAAATTATGAACGAAACATCAACTGGTGGATGATGAGGGTTGTCATTCCAATGTTCAAGCTTCCCCAGAGTGTGTCGGTGAATACCACCTTTAGATTGTATTTGTATAGTGTGGCGTAGTTTGTGAAATTGTAGACCCCATAAATAATAAACCCGTAGATGAACCCCAGAATACGGGGATCAAACGGGACCTTCTTGATCACCCAGCATTGGTCGATCGCAATAAAGAGTGCTATCAGGATCCACACAACGATGCCACTCCATACACGGAAAACAAATTTTTTCTGGATGTCATTGAAAAGGGGTTTGTAGATGGTTGGCATCGAGACAGAGAACCATACCATGTCAAAAACGACAAGCAGGATAAAACTGACAAGCCATACCAGAATAAATTTTTCAATTTTCATTGGTGCTTTCTTATTCATAAAATAAAAATTTTTACCATAGGAAAAAAAAGATCATGACAATATACCAGAGGAGATACTTGTTGATCCGCATATGGAATCTCAGGATCGCAATCACAGCCATCAGGTAGATACTGATTGGCGACTTTTCACCCACATCAAATCCGTATAAATAGGGCAATGAAAGGGGTCGCATACTATGGGCCCGAAATTCTGGCCAGATGACAATCGCACTCTTCACTCTGTTTGTCGGTATGACAAAAATCAGTGATGCTCAACATTAGGTGGCACAGCAACAGGGTCTTGTCCGCAAACGAACCCGTGAATAACATGTCCCCATACATAAACAGATTGTAGAACCTCACCGCAAAATGCGTTAAAGAGATGACCCCAAGGGTCTTGTGGATGTTGGAGTTGTCTTCGTGGGTGAAGAGTTTGTAAAGGTTTTGGTGATGGATGTGAAACATTTTTACTTGATATGGTTTTGATTCTTTAGATAATCATTCCAGCGATTGCAGGAGCTGCCAGAGCCGAATGGTGCGACCCTGGGGGCACGGTCCAAGGTTTTTCATGTCGGAGAGCTGTTCTTCCAGAAGCTGGTGGAATAATGATTTGTCCTGTTCATCTTTTAGGTGAGAGATTTTTTCCAGCAATGCTATAAACATCTGCCGGGCATCCATTTTGCGATTGAGGTTGTCGATATTTTTCTCATTGTTTTCCATCAAAATCTGGTTTGCCATAAATCGGGCATCGTGTCTCATATTTTTTAAAAATTCTGCTTCGTTGGTGATTTTTTTCATCTCTTTTTCTGTGTATAAATAATTCAGCTTCATAGGGATCTTTCCGTCGAATTCGTGAACATTCCGCATTTTCAATTTTATAAAATTGATTTTTATTTAAAGAGATCAAGTTATTAAATAAAAACAACTTTTACCACAGACGCGACAAACAATGAACCACACTCAACTCACCAACTTTAAGGATTACGATGTCAGCCGGCTTATCTTTTCGAACCCTGAAGTGGGAAACATCCCTGGGTCTGTAAGCAAGCTGACATTCAAGAGAATCAGGATTGCCACCAAGAATTCCGATGGATCAATTGGCGACCTTGTATTGGCGACACCCCCCGACCTGATGTGTTATGGGCTCCAGGAACAAACGGATCCTGCGACGGGTGTTATCAATGGCTACCAGTTCCCATTGGTTCTGTGGAACCGCAACAATCCTACAGATGAAGAAAAGGCATTCACTACGACTATCCACAAGATTTGCGATGCTTGTAAGGAGCATCTTGTCAAGACCCGGGACACGATTGAGAAGTATGACCTGGAGATTAATGACCTCAAGAAGTTCAACCCATTATACTACAAGATGGAGAAGGGAAAGCTTGTCGAGGGCAAGGGCCCAATGCTCTACATCAAGACCCTCACATCAAAGAAAGATGGGACCATCAAGGTCCATACAGTATTCACCGACGCCGATACGAATGAGATTATTGCCCCTATGGACCTGATGGGCAAGAGGTGTTATGTGAGGGGTGCCATCAAGATTGAGAGTATCTTTATTGGGACCAAGATCAGTATCCAGTTGAAGTTATTTGAGGCACAGGTCAAGGTGATTGACAGGGCTTTCAAGAGCTTGTTGAGCCCTGGTGTGACAATCAATCGCGATGAGAAGAGTGCCATTCAGAGCATCCAGAATGGAGTGGAGGAGGAGGTTGTTGATGAGCCACCCCACAATGCTTCATTCACAGCACCCGAACCAACCGCAGGATTTACAGAGACGGGGAGTTTGGCAGAGGATGAGAGTTCTGATGAGGAGAGTTCTGACGAGGAGGAGGTGCCACCTCCCCCCAAGCCAGAGCCACCAAAGCCCACACCAGCCGCCAAGAAGACAGCAACCAAGAAGAAGTAATTTGAATTGAATTTAATATTTCACAAATAAAACGATTTCAATATTAAAAAAATATTGAAAAAAATTTTAAATATTTAAAAAGAAATGAGCGCAAAAACTATATCAAATAAGACCATGTTGATGATTGGTCTTGGAGTGGTGTCTCTTATAGTCGTAATTTTGCTAATTGTATTTTTAAGTAAAAAAGATACAAAAGATACAAAAGATACAAAGAAAGAGAGCCCAAAACTGAGTTCAAGTAATACAACAACAACAACCATGTTTCCCATGACCACAACTATTATACCAACTACTACTATTATGCCTACAACAACATTAACTCCCATTACACCTCCTTATTATGAAGCTACCGGGACATTTACAGATCTTTCGCGTGATTCTTACACCTGTATTGCCTTTACCGGAGAAGGAACAATTAAATTCTTGTATAGTTTGGATTCTTCCAGCAATGATTTTACATTTATTGCTGTTGGTGGAGGTGGAGGAGGAGGTGGTGGCACTTTGGAGAAGAAGGTTGGTGGAGGAGGAGGAGGAGGTGGTGGTGTTGTGTATGGAAAACTCGATATTTCTAAAGACCAACAATTAAGTATTAATATTGGCGCTGGTGGGTCTGGTTCCAATGGAAAAGTGCAAGGATCCAATGGAGGAGCAACAACCATAACACAAACTAGCGATAATGTTGCGATTGCTACTTGTAATGGTGGAAATGGTGGGAATGCTTGGTATGGTGGTGATGGTATTGGGGGAAGCTACAGTGTCAATACTGAAATTGTATCATCGGCATCACCATCAACCAGTGGGACTGGCCCCACTGGTGGGGTCAGGTATCCAACGTCCACAAGTGGAGGAAATGATGAATCTTACACCACACCATTCAGTATTCCTACACAATTGTCTTCGGTTGTTGCCTCATCTTATGGGGGGGCTGGTGGTGGAAGCCAGAATAATTCTGGCGGAATGAGTGGTGGAAATGGTATAGGAGGAAGTTCGAGTGGGAATGGAACCACTGGACAGACAGCAACATTGTATGGTGGTGGTGGAGGTGGGGGCCCATACCCTCCCAGTTGGTCTATCTATACAACTGGAAATTCATCTGGAGGTTCTGGGGCATCTGGTATTGTCTATATATATTTCAAGATTTGATTGTTGCTTGCTTTTTTCAATATTTCTTTTACAGATAAATATTGAAAAACTTGGGTTTATCCAATCTTTGTATTTTTTTTAATGAAAAAAAAGCATTCATTCTGGTCTTCGTGTTTGACGGCCCACAATTGATCGTCTTTTTTTAGGATGTGCTTGATATACCTGTTGTACAACAAATCGCAATCAGTATTGTTTTTCTTCTTCATTGTAATTAGGTAGATTCTTTCTTGTTTTGATGATGACATTGTATCCTATATTAAGGATGAATAAAATTTTTATAATTTTGTGTAAAAGATTAGGACGCAATGTGTGAAAACTTGCCTGATTGATGTCATATCTTCCCAGGTCCCTATTCTCTGGATGGGCAGATTTGTATCGTCGTAATAATACCATTGATTCTCGGTTGTTGAATAGTTGAATACCGTATAGTGACCGCTGTCCGCAGTGTCCCCATGGTGGCAGATGATGCCAGTTGCGGATAGTGTTTTTCCTTTTTGATCTGTGATGGTTGGTTCGATCTGGACCCTGAAATGAGAGATTGTGTGCTGGATGGGGTGGGAACGCTCCAGAGAAAACACCAATAGGTCTGAGAATTTAACCAGAGAGTGAATCGTCCGTATCGCATTGAAATTACAATTTTTGTGCTGTTTTGAAATATTCCATATATCGTCCTGGCGCTGTAGAAAATTTTTTAGGGTCCGTTGCTGCGATGTCGTGTTCTTGAGGGTCTGGTAAGGGACATTCCAGACGATGCTCTGTGTTTTATCTTTCCTGTCATAAATGAATTTCCAGGTTGTGTCTGGCCGGGGGACTTTGGACACGCCATAATAAAAATCTTGTTTGGAAACCGCCCCATGGCTTTCTTGACCATTCATGCCGTATAAACTGAGAATAAATTGTAAGAATTCTTGGGCTTCCTGTTGCTCTGGAGAATGGAATCTGATTTTGGAATGGAGGTTGGCGCATTGTGGGAGATTGTGCCATTTTCTGTATAACTTTCTTATAGAAGAACAATCTTTCGTTCCAATCCCACAACGGAAATAATATGCGGTTTTTCTGAATTGCATCTGGAATTCCAGAAAAATTTTTTCATTGAGGTCGTTGAGGCCCTCCCCGCAGGAGGCGATCCTGTGTAGTTTTTCTGGGCTGGGCCTTGAAAACAGTATTTTGTTATCAATAAACAGTAATGGAGAAGAAAAGAGCACCCACAGCACAGTATCAAGATAACAGCTGTTCATGACCCATTGGTATCCAACGTGTTTTGTGGCACATTGTCTAAGGAGGTTCCTATTTAATAAAGTATCATTTGACATTCGATATTTTATTAAAGACAAACAAAATTATTTTATCATAGGGATTTCATGGTCCAGATGAAGTGTTGGAAAGATTTGTATGTAAAGGAATTGCTGAAATGTCCTCTTTTTTGTAGTAGTTCCAGACAGAATGAAACAATCTTTTTGACACGGATTCTATCCGCATTTGTTTTTGCGTTGATACAATTGTAAACAGAAAGGAGAATAATCATGAAAAAAAGTGGATACATTACAAAAAACAATCGCTGGAACTTGTTCTCTTCTTGAGATAATTTCTGTTCCTTGATAAGGGATGATGGATTGTGGTTGCTGTGGATAAAATCAAGAATGGATGCTATTATTTTCTTTTCTTCCTTGTGTGTTTTTTGATATTTTTTCATAAATGAATCTTCTTTTTGTTTCCGATATGACTGATCTTTTGGATGCCACCATTCTTTGCTGAAATATTGGGGTGGTAAATCCGTGATGAATGCTGTGATTACACGCGGTATTTTCTTATTAGGGCTGATATCAACATCAATCAATCGTAAAACTTTATCGGGCGACAGCACCATATTTTCTATTTTGATGTCGGTCATTACCAGATTGTTATCAAACAGGATATGGTAAGAATCATCAAGGATGTAGGGGATGCTCCTCCATATTCTCAAGAAATCATACATGCTGAAGATGTTCTTCTTATTATAGATATAATTGTCTAAACTCTTGCCACCATATTTTTCAAGCTCCAATTGGTACAGCATATTTTCTTCCTCCAGATATTTTCTCACAAACGGAAACCTACGGATTATATCTTTTCCCAATACAAAAGATGTCGTTGATGGAAATATAATTGAGGAATTTTTTGTCTTCTTTTTGAGTTTCGTGTACAGGTCTTGTTTCTCGATAATTTGTTTGTAGGATTGTTGTGGGGTCTTCTTGTGGATCTTGATTACAAAATAAGAATCGGTTGGTTTTATTTTTTTTTGGAACAACCCAGCTTGATTAATGTCATTATACCTAAATGGACCTACCACAATCGCAAAACTACCTTCTCCCAAAATGTAGAAATCATCCATCTTTATTTAAAAATAAATATATAATTTTCTATTTAAAAATAAATAAATAGTAGTAATTATGGTTCAACAACAAGTAATGTTGGCTTCTATTTCTAGGGCAAATAACATGTTTAATGAAGCACCACTTATTTCACCTTTTGATTTGCTAGATAAATCCGGCTTGATTTTGTTTATCAATGATTTTATAAGCAATATGGATCGTAATATCCTAAAATCCATCCTAAACAATTACATCTTGTACCTGATGAAGAAGGAATTCAGTTATGATCCTGAAAGGTCGGGAGAGATGCTTAAACAGGCCACAGAGAAATACCCAGAATACAAGAGGATAATGACCCTCTTGGACCAGCCACCAAAACAGAATGTTCCGGGTAAGGATAAGATCCAAGAAGAAATTGGATTGTTTATAAAAAAGTACCAGAATTTCACAAATTTTATTACCACAATGTCTTCTTCTTTTTCAAGGTATTTGAATATCTTTGAGAAGAATGTATTATTGTCAAAAGACACACCCGTCCGGAAACAGATTTATCTGTATAATTACTTGCTGACCAATATCGATGCGGATGGTAAGAATTTTGCGAATTTTTTCTCAGGACAACAAAAACAGTATTTGAAGGACCTCTATAGGCAATATAGGGATGCGTGTTTATCAATGCCTGGATTGACCGAGAAGGATGTCTCAGATATTGAAAAAAGTTATAAAGGTTTTGTAGGGCTTATTGACACCCCCTTAACCGATAATAACAATTATCGTATCCTGTATAATTTTAGTGATAATCAAATGGAGGCGCTTGAAAAAATAGCAAAAGAAGAATATGAAAACAATCTTTCAACAATCATTTCTTCACAAATCAAGAATATCAAGGAAGGCACGTATGGAGTTCCATTTAATCCATTGTTCTTGAAAAAGAAATTGTATAAACGCCTGATCCCCCGAATACGCATGACAAAACCCCTTGATGTTTCGGCTGCGAATCTAGAAAAATGGGAAAATTTTATTAATTCCATGTTTGTCATTACTGCCGCTTTTCTGTTCAATTCTCATGACCTGGAAGCTGCTGGTGTTTATTATGAAAAGTTGAAAAATATCTTGCAGACACTGGGGGAATCCAGGATTTATTATACATTGGCTCCTCAGGTTTCTCGCCTGGGGGAAGTCATATCCTCCATGAAGAATAACAATATTGGCAATGCGAACCTCTTGTCGAAAGAAACTTTTTCTTTTGCCGGTAGATTGGAAAAGATTGAACCCTCTCCCATTGAAATCAAACTTTTAGATCAATTAAAAATCATGGACCAGGCATACAAGCCGATACTGTCATTCAGGAATAATTATAGTTTGCTTCTGGTGGAAATCCGTAAATTGGCAGCAGACCGTGATGCTGATTTTATTAATTATATCCTTTCTTTTGGCCAGGACAATGTTGATTTGAAGGTGAAGAGGGACGAATACGCCAAAATATATAGGAAAAAACCCTACAAGATTATCAATAGGATTATCAAAAAATATCTATTCAGGCCAATCCAAGAACAGTCGCCACCATCACCTCCACCATCACCACCTTCCACAACCAAACAAGCAAAACAACAACTGCTGGCACTACCACCCTCCACAACCAGACAGACAAAACAACAACTTCTGGCACTACCACCCTCCACAACCAGACAGGCAAAACAACAACTTCTGGCACTACCACCCTCCACAACCAGACAGGTAAAACAGCAACTTCTGACACTACCACCATCCACAACCAAACAGGGACAGGCAAAACAACAACTGCTGGCACTGCCACCTTCTACAACCAAACAGGGACAGGCAAAACAGCAAATGCCATTTAGACAAACAGACAAGAGAAAAGAATTTATTCAACAATTAACAAAACAGGCACTCGAGCGTGATAAACGGAGACGGCTTACACAGGACAAATTCAAACCTAAACTTGATACAATTTTACAACAACAGGAACAATTGCGAAAAGATGCTGAAAAAATATTTAAACAAAAATTTAATATCAATCCAGATATTGTTCGTCAATCTCAAGATCCAAGCAAGAAGAAACTCTATAATAATGCTATTTATAACGCAGTTTCAAGCATACTTGAAGATGTATATACAAGTCAAGAACAACGAAAAAGGATATCTCAAAAAATAAGAGACAATCATCCTTATAATTTTCAGGAATTCAAAAATGTAGTTGTTGATGTTTTGGTAAAGAAATTAGAACAGAATGAAAATTTATTGAACAAACAGGAACAAAGGAACAAGACGGAAACAGATCAGCTAATCCGGAGGGAAAAAGAAGCAAAACAACAGGAACAGAGGATCAAAGCTGAAAAAGATCAATTAATCCGAAGGGAAAAGGACGCAATACAACAGGAACAGAGGATCAGGATTGAAAAGGATCAGCTAATCAGGAAAGAAAAGGAAGCAATACAACAGGAACAAAGGATCAGGATTGAAAAGGAAAAAGAACAATTAATACGGAGGGAAAAGGAAGCAATACAACAGGAACAGAGGATAAGAGCTGAAAAGGATCAACTAATCAGGAAAGAAAAGGAAGCAATACAACAGGAACAGAGGATTAGGATTGAAAAGGAAAACGAACAACTAATCCGAAGGGAAAAAGAAGCAAAACAACAGGAACAAAGGATCAGGATTGAGAAGGAAAAGGATCAATTAATACGGAGGGAAAAAGAAGCAAAACAACAGGAACAAAGGATCAGGATTGAAAAGGAAAAGGATCAATTAATCCGGAGGGAAAAGGAAGCGAAACAACAGGAACAAAGGATCAGGATTGAGAAGGAAAAAGATCAACTAATACGGAGGGAAAAGGATGCAAAACAACAGGAACAAAGGATCAGGATTGAAAAGGAAAAGGATCAATTAATCCGGAGGGAAAAGGAAGCGAAACAACAGGAACAGAGGATAAGAGCTGAAAAGGATCAACTAATCCGAAGGGAAAAGGAAGCAATACAACAGGAACAAAGGATCAGGATTGAAAAGGAAAAGGATCAATTAATCCGGAGGGAAAAGGAAGCGAAACAACAGGAACAGAGGATCAAAGCTGAAAAAGATCAACTAATCAGGAGGCAAAAGGAAGCAAGGCAACAGGAACAGATGACTTTGATTGAAACGGAAAAACAAAAGGAACAAAACAGAATATTCAACAAAATTTACTATATTGTCAATAAAAATCTAAACAATACAAATTACAATACTCAAAAACGCTGGGAGAGTATTGTTCCCTTTTTGAGTAGTGGGTCTAGACCCAATTTCAAGAAAATTATAAAAATGGCCGAGACACTTCGGGATAAAACCAGCAATATCGATAAAAAAACTATTTATACCAATCAGGGGGCCAAGATGAAGGGTTTTTGGATTATTCAGGATTTGACAACTCTTCTCATGTATGAAATTGACCCACAGAAATTCCAGTTGCCAAAACGAAAACAAGAATTCTATGACGCACTGAACCGATTAATAAAAGCAAATTCTGGATTTAATCAATTCATAGAAGAGGAGAAAGCGAATGAGAAACCATTATTCACAAACATTGTCAAGATACTCAAGCCATCTGCTCCACAACGACGAGCAGTGGAACAACTTCCAATGAAACCTATTGTAGAAAATCAAGAACAAGAAGAAAAACGACGACGAGAGCAACAGACAAACAAACAGATCGAACAAGAAAAACGAAGAGTCGTGGAACAGGAAGCCAGTAAGAAACAATCCCAGCGCCGTTTGGCTCTGCTGGTGCATCTTAACGGGTTGGATATTGGGCCTGTTCCTGATTCCATGATTGATAATATTCTATCTAATCAAGAACTTTATAACGAGATTATGAAATTCAATAATCAAATGACAATGGAACAGTATAATAAATTCACACACATTCCCAGTGATATTGATGCGAAATTACGGAAAAAACTTGAACTGATAATGGCCATGAGACAACGAGAAAAAAAGAAGAATATATTGAAACAATTCCTAGAGGGCATTGGCATCCAGGCGACCGATAAGGATTTAATGGGGATTGTTGTGGATGAATACTTGTATAATCAACTTGTGGCGTTCAATAAGGACACCACAAACGAGAAGGACCTTGAAGAAATGGATGGCCTCCCATCTTCTATAAAAAATGCGCTCCTCATGATCATCCAGAAACGCCAGCAGAAACGGAAACGAAGAGAAGAAGAACAGAGGATCCTCCGTCAAAAAATACAGGCCCAGCGCAAGAAGAAGGAACAAGAGGAGAGGCGTTTAATGATGCTTGTCGAGCGCAAGAATAAATTGACAGAAAAACTCAATAGTAATGGCCTAATAATACCATCCAATCTGGATGTGCTGGTGGAGGATGAAGCCATTTATGATTTCCTTATGGGGTTTGATAAAGAAAAGACAACCCTCCAACAGCTGGAAAGGAGCAAGAATAAATTGGAAACCGAGTTGTTTTCTAGGATGAAAGAAGACATTGTTCAGGTGATGGAACGCAAAACACACGCGATAGATCTGCCGACATTGGACAAGTACGCAAAACGGCTACACCAGAAATACGGTTATCCTATTGAAACTTTTGATAATAAGAAATACACAAAATGGTTAAAGGATAGATTTTTATCCAAGAGATTACTTGACAACTCAATTGGTTCATTCGAAACTTTGGCACCTGTTCTTATTGACCACAATGTGTGGCCACCAAATGTCCTTGACGAACTGAAAAAGTCCCAATTCAAGTATAGGTTTAAAGAAGAATTTGAAAACGACTATAAAAACAACATCAACAAACGCCTCTCTAATTTTACCACCAATAAGGAGATTATTGAAAACCTTAAGGATCTAAAGGAATTATGGAAGAATGAAGAATTGAAAACCAAAGAAGTTCTGTTCAAAACAAGATAATTTATTTTTTTAAATACTTTTAGAAACTAAATGACAAACTACGACAAGAAACGCAAGCATCAAACCAACACGTTTTCCTCTACAAATAGTAAAAAACCCCAGAAAAAAACGACTACCGAACTCGAACAGCAAACAAAACAGCGCGCCCAGAACAGAAAATTAGCAACCAAACTAGCTGAAATTGGAAAGAAACAACTGGAACAAAAGTATCCACTCCAACAGAACGTTCTGACAGCACCCAAATTTACTGGGATCCATTTTCCTCTAAAACAAGAAACACAGCGTTTGACCAATCGCGCAAAGGTGAATCAATTAATACAAGACATTAAGAAACAATATAATAAAAAGTAAATCGTTAAATTGATTTTTAACATTTTTTTAATAAAAATCAATTTAAATGAGTGAGCTTTTCATATTTAAAATGGGTTTGGTGAATGTGTCTTCTGTGGATTCTGTTTTTGATTATTCTGGGTTTATTCCCCGATATTTTGATATTGTGATTGAAGGTGGCGGCCCCAATGCTATTTATATGTTGGGGTTGTATGACATGCTAAAGAAACTGGAAAAAACAGGGGATATCACAATTTCCCGATATGTGGGTAGTGATGTTTCCGCAATAATGTCTGTTTTATTGTGTTCGAATGTCGATAAGGAAAAGATGATTGATTTCTGTAAAATGATGTTTGATGACATTACCAATCATCGCTGGAAAAGAGAATTATTGGCGATTCTTCCAAAAGATGCGTATTTTATGTGTAATCATCGTGTTTATATCTATACATCTGTTTCTAAATGTGGGCTGTGTTCGTTCTTCTATCGCCCAATTGTTTTTTCAAAATTTCGTTCCAATCGAGACCTTGTGGAGGCGTGTGTTATTTCTTTCCAGAACCCCAAAAGGACAAAATTTTATGATGGAAAACAGACACAATTAAAAATAAATCTAAACAAATTGAATGAAATACTTGACAATCTTGTTTTCTCTCATAAACGTCTATTCCAGTTTTATAAAACGACCCGTATGACAGAATTGATCCTGAAAGGAGAACAGGATGCCGAGGATTTCTTTTCACAAAAAACAAAAATGTCAAATAACCTGCTGGAATGGAACCATCCTTCTCCCGTCAAAAAATACCGGATTTTTTATTTTTTTGTGCCTTCTGTGTTTTTTTTGTTTTTTTTCCTCCGTAAAAAAAAAATTTAATGCCTGCAATGAAACCAGAACCCAAAATTATACAGCATGTTTTTTGTGTTGAAAAACAAGTGGATACTGATGATTGTTAGGAGAAGGGTCAGCAGAAAGAATGATAATTTGGGGGTTTCTTTTGATTTCAGTGTGCGGGTGATGTCGTAAATAATCATTAAAACAATCACGAGTTCAAGGATGATCAGGATGAGTTTTTTCCAGAATGTGTTCATTGTAATTGAATTTTTCTTTTATATATAATAAAAGAAAATATATGAAGAAAACGATTATTTTACAGGACCCCACCTCGTTCGCTG
>Ga0172376_10001934_pt1 | contig 25917 bp, 29 predicted proteins | sample Lak35m_FD_121114 | JGI IMG/M metagenome (GOLD analysis project Ga0172376, IMG submission 121114) | Freshwater microbial communities from Kabuno Bay, South-Kivu, Congo - kab_092012_35m | ecosystem: Environmental > Aquatic > Freshwater > Lake | place: Democratic Republic of the Congo: South-Kivu...
CGTCGCGCACGCCTGGCGCAACAGGCACTTTGAAGCGGCCCTGCACCGCATCCGGCGCTGTCGAGGGCCCCGGCGCGGCCAGGGGGGCGCAGCCAGGGGGCGGTGGCCAGGGGGCGGTGGCCAGGGACAGCCCTGCGGCGGCGCGCCGGGGGCAATGGTGGCCGGGGGATGGGGCGCTCAGGAGGACGGGCGCAGGTCGCGCTGGCCCGCGGTGGAGCAGGCGCCGGCGGCGGCGCGCCGCCGGCAGCCCTCGCCCGGCAGGGGCGCGGCTCTGACCAGCGCCTGGGCCAGGCCAGCCCGACCCCTGGCAGGATCAGGCCAGATCGCCATCTGCGCCGCCGTGACCGCCAGCCCCGAGGGCTTCCCACCCCAGGATCTCCGCAGCTTCCTGGAGCTCTGCGCCGGCGAATGGCTGGCCCTGTGCAGCCACTTCGATCTGGCCCGGGCCAGCGCCGCGGAGGCCAGCGCTGCCCCAGAGGCTGGCGCCGCCGAGCAGAAGGTTGCTGCCGAGGACGAGGCCGCTGCCGAGGAGGAGGCCTGGCACCGTTCTGAACGGGGCGAGCTGCGGATCGCCTTTCTGGAGCCCGCCGCTGCGGATCTGGCGGGCGGCCTGCGGATCACCGCACCGGCGGGATCGGTGCAGGAGCTGCACTTCCGCAGCGATGGCCGCCTGCTGCTGGCCGCGGCGGTGGCGCTCGCGCCCGATGCCGCCGCGGAGCCGGGGCACTGGCAGCTGTGGCCCGATGGCAGCCTCGAGCTCTCGTGGACGGGATCCGGCCGGCAGCTGCAGGAGCGGATCTGGTTCACCCAGCCCAACCTGCGCCTGCGCAGCAGCGTTGAGCACGGCGCCGATCAGCCGCCGGGGCGGGCCCGGTTCAGCAGTGAGATCCGTCGCGTCAGCCGACCGGCAGCATGAGCAACGCCGCCGCCGGCCCGGCCGGCTCCAGCGAGCCAGCCGCCCGGTCCACGGCCGGCCTGCGCTTCGATGTGATCAGCCTGGTGCCGGAGGCGTTCACCGCCCTGGAGGGGCTCGGGGTGATCGGTCGGGCCCTGCGGGCCGGCATCGCTGAGCTGCATGTTCACAATCCACGCGATTTCGCCAGCGATCGTTATCGCAAGGTGGATGATCTGCCCTATGGGGGTGGTGCCGGCATGGTGCTCAAGCCCGAACCGGTGTTCGCCGCCTTTGAGGCGATTCCGCAGCTGCCTCGGCGGCGGGTGCTGCTGCTCACCCCCCAGGGCGTGCCGCTGCATCAGAACCTGCTGCGTCGCTGGGCCGGCGAGCACGACCAGCTGGTGCTGCTCTGCGGGCACTACGAGGGTTTCGATGAACGCATCCGCAGCCTTGCCGACGAGGAGGTGTCGCTGGGTGATTTCGTGCTCACCGGCGGCGAGCTGCCGGCGATGGTGATCCTCAATGGCGTGGTGCGGCTGCTGCCCGGCACCGTCGGCGCGGCCGAATCGCTCGAGCAGGAGAGCCACAGCGATCTGTTGCTGGAGCATCCTCACTACACGCGACCGGCTGAGTTCCGCGGCCTGTCGGTGCCGGCGGTGCTGCGCAGCGGCGACCACGGCGCCATCGCCCGCTGGCGGCTGGAGCAGCAGCAGCGGCGCACCCGCGAACGCCGCCCCGATCTCCATGCCCGCTGGCTGGAGCGGCAGCAGCGCTCGGCCGGCGATACCACCGGCACGGGCAGCACCGGCACGGGCAGCACTGGCACCGGTGGCGCTGTCGACGCTGCCGACGCTAACGCTGGCGCTGCCGCTGGCGCTGGCGGAATCGGCGGGGCAGAGTGAGAGAATTTTCAGCCAGCCTTGGCCCGGGAGGGGCTAGCTGAGTCGATCTGCTGAGGCAGCCTCAGCAGGGCCGGGTGGCGTTGACAGTGTAGCGTTGACAGTCCAGGGTGAAGTCGTTACTGTATTAGCGATTTTCAGTTATCCATCCCATGCTCAAGCGGGTGTTGCTGGCTACATGCGCCGCTGGGCTCACTGCGGGATGCTCGACAGTCAATGAACTCATCGATCGGGTCTCTGCGAAGAGCGCCCCCTCCACAGCCACAGCCACGGCGCCGGTCAGGGCTGTGGCCGCTGCAGCAGCATCGTCCCCGGCTTCAACGACGGCTCCCTACGTGTGGGTTGCCACGTTTGAATACACCAAAGACCTTCCTTCATGCCTGAATAACGCGGAAAACGTACTCACCAAGCATGGGTTCGCTGACAACAGATCAAGAGATCACCAAGGCAACGATAAGTTTGGGCGCGTCTATGGTGACAAGCCGGACGGAAAGATCTCCGCCGTCATTCTGTGCGACATGAGCGGCAGGTTCGCCATTACCAGTGTCGCAGTCAGCGGACTGGATAAGGATCCCAGCTGGAAGGCCTATGAGCAGTTGTTCGAGGCCCAGTGGTGAACTCCTTGCCGCCCGGCGAGGCAGGGCCGCTTCAAAGTGCCGGTTGCGTCAGTCGCGCGTGCCAAGTGCGTCATCAATGAGCCTCGGCATTCCTGGCGCTGCCAGGAGCGGGTTGACCCCTGCGCTTCAGCCGCAGCCCATGCCCCGAGTTTGAATCAGTCCCGCCCGGCGAGGCGGCTGCAGGCAAGCGCCGCCTGAACGTTTCCATTCCGCCACCAGGACGATTCAGGCAGCCAGATTTTCAAGCAGCCAAATCGATCAGGAGCTTGCCGAAAAGCCCGCCTCCGGCCGGATCCACAGTCCACGCCAGGCTGAACGGCCGAGTCCCGACCTGGGCCGAGTGCCGTTGCTGGACGCCCGATGGCAAAGAGCGCCGGAGGTCTTCAGCGCACTCCTGAAGCCGACCCGCCGCCACCGGCCAGCGCAGATGCCTTGCGGCACCGTAAGCCCGTAGGCTAGGAGTTGATGCCTGCGCCTGGCGGTTTCTGCTGCATCAGCGGCGCTTCACAATGCTGTTCCCCTGCGCATACCCGTCTGCGTTTCTCTCCCGTCTGCGTTTCTCAAGGTCTGCATGCAACTGCGAATCGGCAACGGCTACGACATCCATCGGCTGGTGGCGGGCCGGCCCCTGATCCTGGGCGGTCAGACGCTGCAGCATCCCGACCGGTTGGGCCTCGATGGCCACAGCGATGCCGACGTGCTGGTGCATGCGCTGATGGATGCCCTGCTGGGCGCCCTGTCGCTGGGGGACATCGGCCAGTATTTCCCGCCTGATGATCCGCGCTGGAAGGGTGCCGACAGCCTGGTGCTGCTGGAGCAGGTGGTCGGCCTGATCGCGGCGCGCGGCTGGCGGGTGGTGAATGTCGACACGGTCGTCGTGGCCGAGCGCCCCAGGCTGCGCCCCCACATCGAGCGGATGCGCGCCGCCATCGCCGCCCGCATGGGGCTCGATCCCGAGCAGGTGGGTGTCAAGGCCACCACCAACGAGCGGCTCGGGCCCATCGGCCGCGAGGAGGGCATCGCCTGCCACGCCGTAGCCCTGCTGCAACGGGATTGAACGGCCAGGGCCGCCCGGCGCGGCTGCGAAGGGGGCTGCCATGCCGCGGCCGCAGGCCACCTAATGTCGCAGGATCGCCGCCGGTCGGATCTGCCTCGCTCCGCCTGGGCCTGCCACTGGATCCATGGATCTGCATCGCCAGCGCCAGCCCCTCGCTACCCCCGGCGGCCCCGAGGCCGATGGGGCACCGGCCAGCCGGGCCGCCATGGACGGCGGGGGGCGGCAGGAGGTGATCGAGCATCTGCGCCTCAAGGTGCCGGCAGCGGCGCGTCAGGCCTGGCTGGAGGCTGAGCAGGCCAGCTGGGAGCCCTGGCTGCGCGCCCAGGCGGGCTTTCTGGGCCGCGAACTGCGCTGGGATGAGCAGCGGCAGGAGGGCCAGCTGTTGATTCGCTGGGCCAGCCGTGACCTGTGGCAGGCGATCCCGGCCGCTGCCGTCGAGCAGGTGCAGGAGCAGTTCGAGCGCTGCGCCCACGCCGCCCTGGCCCGGCTGGGGGTGGTGTCTGTCGCGGCGGCCGATGCTGCCGCTCCCGGCGGCGGAGAGGCAAGGCCACCAGCGCAGCCGTCGACCAATCCCTTCCCGCTGCTCTATGCCGGGGAACTGGAGCCCGATGCCCTGCCTTGACGCGCTGCGATCGCAGCGGCGCTGGCGCAGGCCGGCGGCGGCCCGGCCACCGGGCAGGGGTGAGCCGCTGCCACCGCCCGGTGCTGCCAGCCTGTGAACGCCGATCACGCCCACCGGGCTGAGGCCGGCCCCATGGTCAATGACCCCGGCGAGGCCAACCGCCGCGAGGCCAGCCCGATCGCACCCGACCGGAGCGATCCGGGGGCGATCCTCGATCTCGATCGCCGTCGCCGCCTCGGCATGGTGGAGGCGGTGTGGGGGGAGCACAAGAGTGCGGCCCAGATCATCTCGATCGCCCTGGAGCTGCTGGCGGTGCCCGAGCTGGTGCTGGTGACGCGGGTGACAGCGGCCAAGGCCGAGGCGGTGCTGGCGGCACTGCCGCCCGGAAGCCTGACCTATCACCCCCAGGCCGCCTGCCTGAGTACAGCCCTGCCGCCGCCGGATCCGCGGCTCGGACCGGTGCTGGTGCTGGGTGCAGGCAGCAGTGATCTGAGCGTGGCCAGCGAGGCGCTGCTCGCCCTGCGGGCCCATCGGGTGGTCTGTGATCTGCTGCTCGATGTGGGGGTGGCCGGCCTGCAGCGGTTGCTGCAGCGGCTGGAACGGCTGCGCAGCGCCCGGGTGCTGATCGCCTGCGCCGGCATGGAGGGGGCCTTGCCCACCGTGCTGGCGGGCCTGTTGCCCCAGCCGGTGATCGGGGTGCCGGTCTCGGTGGGCTATGGGGTGAGCGCCGGCGGCATGGCGGCGCTGCACGGGATGCTGGCCAGCTGCGCCCCCGGCCTTGCGGTGGTCAATATCGACAACGGTTACGGCGCCGCGATGGCCGCCCTGCGCATCCTGCAGGCCTCGGGCGACAGCTGAATCTGCCGCCCGCTGAGGGCGAGCCAGCCGCCCGGCGGCTCAACCCGCCCAGCCGTGTTCCTGCAACCAGCCGTGGCTGAACGGCTGCGCCATCAGGTCGCCGGCCGCGGCCGCGACGTCCGCATTTGTCTTCGCCGGATCGGTCTTCGTGTTCGCCTGTGCGCCTGGATCGAGCCGTGCGGCCAGCAGCCGTTCGGTGTATTTGGCCAGCAGATCGGCCTCGAGATTCACCACATCGCCGGCACGGCGATCCACCAGGGTGGTGCTGGCATAGGTGTGGGGGATCACGGCGATCCAGAAACCGACGCCATCGTGGTCGCAGTCCGCCACCGTGAGGCTGATGCCATCCACAGCCACCGAGGCCTTGGGGCAGATGTAGCGGCCGTGCGCCGGCTGCCGCCAGGCCAGGGCCAGCTGCCAGGAATGGGCCTCACGGCGGATGTCGCGCACGAGGCCGAGATCATCGACATGACCACTGACCAGATGGCCCCCGAGCCGGTCGCTCAGCTGCAGGGCCGGCTCCAGGTTCACCCGTGCGCCGCGATCGGCTCGTTCCGCCAGGGTGCTGCGCCGCAGGGTCTCCTCGCTCACATCAGCGCGGAAGCCATCGGCGCCGACGGCGGCACCGTGCAGGCCGGCAGCCACCGTGAGGCAGACGCCATCAACGGCAATGCTGTCCCCCAACGCCAGCGATCCCAGCGCCCCGCCCTGCTCCAGCCGCACCCGCACCCCGCCGCTGCAGCGTTCCAGCCGCCCGATCGCCCGCACCAGACCGGTGAACATCCTGCGTCCCATCCCGTCTGGCCATAATCAACGTAAGCGCTGCGGCGCCATCCAGGAGCGGAGACGGCATGGTCGAGATGCGGGTAGCGGGGATCGCCCTGGATGCGGCCAGCCGCAGCCCGATCGTGCTGCTGCGCGATCCCTCCGGTCGGCGGCAGGTGCCGATCTGGATCGATCAGGCCCAGGCCCAGAACATCCTCGCCGGTCTGGAAGGCGAGCGACCGCCCCGACCCCTGAGCCATGACCTGATGGTGGCGCTGCTGGCGGCGGGTGGCCTCAGCCTGGAGCGGGTGGTCATCCACACGATCGAGGAAAACACCTTCCGGGCGGTGCTGAAACTGCGTCGTGGCGAGGCCGATGCGGTCGAGATCGATGCCCGCCCCAGCGATGCCATCGCCCTGGCCCTGCGCACCGCCAGCGGCATCTGGATGCTGGAGGAGGTGGTGGCCGATGCCTCGATACCGGTGGATGCCGAGGCCGATGCGGAGGAGAAGGCCGACTTCCGCCGCTTTCTGGATCGCACCAGCCCGGCCGAACTGATCCGCCACCTGCAGCGCAGTGGCGCCGCCCCGGGAGCGGAGCCGGCGCATGAGACCGAAGCTGCTGCCGAGGCCGAGCGCAGCGCTGAACAGGAACGGGGGCAGGCGGGCGGCGGCGAGGCGACCAGCGGGGATGAGGCGCCACCGGGCGAGGGTTCCGGCGGGCCGCCAGCCGCCGCCTGAACCGAGCGGCGAGGCTCTGCCCAGGGCTGATTCAAACCCGGCGCCATGGCTGCGGCCGAAGCGCAGACGTCAACCCGCTGCTTGACCCGCTCCTTGCAGCGTCTGGGGGGCTCAGGTCGATTCATGGTGCCCGTGTTGCCCCACTACTGACGCAATCGGCACTTGGAAGCGGCCCTGAGGCTCTGCCGGCAACCGCAGGCGAGCCCGATGTCGCTCAACAGCCGCGGCGCCATGGCAGCTCTGGCATCAGGGGGCCGCTGCGCGGCGATCCACCGCGGCGGGATGACTTCCTCCCTGCCGTAAACGGCGCAGATTCCCCGCTACATCACTGAGTCTTCCTGCTTGATTGCCCATGCCTCCCCCGATTCTTCCAGCTTGGTCTTACGGGCGCTTGACAGGATGAAGCGAGCAGCGGCTGCCGGCATGCATTCCCCGCCTGCGGCTGCCGACCGCCAGCCGGCTGAGGGGTGGCGCCGTTTCGGTCGCGGCCGTGCCGTGACCCCGTTCACGCTCGGCAGCATGCGGGCCCTCGACAGCCCGGGCCAGATGCAGGCGGTGCTCGATGCCGCCGTCGCCGCCGGCATCCGCCATGTGGAGACCGCCCCCGCCTACGGCCCGGCGGAAGCGTTCCTGGGCCAGGCCCTGCAGAGGCTGCAGGCGCGGGATCCCATCAGCCGCGCCGCCCTGGTGATCACCAGCAAGCTGCTGCCCGGCCTCGGCTGGCGGGAGGGTCAGGAGCAGCTGCTGGCGCTGCTGAGGCGCCTGGCGATCCCTCGGCTCGACAATCTGGCCGTGCATGGCCTCAACCGGCCCGAGCATCTGGACTGGGCCCTGCGGGGTGAGGGCCGCGAGCTGCTGGCCTGGGCGGAGGGGGAGGGACTGGTGCAGCAGGTGGGCTTCTCCAGCCATGGCGCCACAGCATTGATCGAGGCGGCCCTGGCCAGCGGGCGGTTCGGGTTCTGCAGCCTGCATCTGCATCTGTTCGATCCGGAACGGCTGCCATTGGCGCGGGCGGCGCTGGCGGCGGGCCTCGGTGTGATGGCCATCTCCCCCGCCGACAAAGGCGGGCGCCTCTACGACCCGCCTGCCGAACTGCTGGCCGACTGCGCTCCCTTCCACCCCCTGGAGCTGGCCTACCGCTTTCTGCTCGATCAGGGGATCTCCACTCTCACCCTGGGGGCGGCCCAGCCGGGGGATCTGATCTGGGCCGCCGCCCTCCAGGCCGGTCCTGGCAGCAGCGGCGACGGCAGCCGCTGCAGCCCGACCGCTGACCTGCTGCCATCCCCGGCGGCTTCACCCGGTTGTCCGGCCGCTGGCCGGCTGCCATCCCCGGCGGCTCCACCCGGCTGCCGGGCCTCTGTGCCGCTCGCCAGCGCGGTCGGCCGGGGTCCGCTGCCGGCCGGCGCCAACCCGGCCATGCCGTCGCCCTCTGTCGATGCCCCTGCGGCTGCCCCTGCGGCTGCCACCACTGCGGCTGCCACCACTGCGGCTGCCACCACTGCGGCTGCCACCGCCACCGCTGGTGCTGCTGCTGCCACTGCTCCTGCTGCGGGCGGGGAACCCAGCGACACGCCGCCCGCGCAGGTGGCCCCGACCGCCCAGCCCGAGACGGCCTCACCGCAGCCGAGCTGGTTGAGCCCAGCGCATCGCGATGCCCTGGAGCGGCTGGCCGCCGCCGCTCGCCAGCGCCTCGGCGCCGATCAGTGCGGCCAGTGCCGCCAGTGCCTGCCCTGCCCGCAGCAACTGCCGATTCCCACCCTGCTGCGCCTGCGCAACCTGGCGCTCGGCCACGGCATGCAGGCCTTCGCCAGCGAGCGCTATAGCCTGATCGGTCGGGCCGGCCACTGGTGGGAACAGGTGGATGCCGGCGCCTGCGAGCGCTGCGGTGACTGCCTGCCCCGCTGTCCGCTGCAGCTGCCGATCCCGGATCTGCTCGCCGACACCCACCGGCGCCTGGCTGCGCCGCCGCGGCGGCGGCTGTGGGGTTGAGCCGAGGGCTGCCTGAGAGCATTCCGCCACAAGACCTGCCGCGGCGGCGGCGGCGATTCAGGCGCGCAGAGAGCCGGCCGCAGGCGGATTGTTACGCACACCCGGCGGCAGGAGGCAGGGCTGATTCAAACTCGATGCGAGGGCTGTGGCCGCAGCGCAGGAGTCAACCCGCTCGTTGCAGCGCCTGGGATTGATGCCCACCCACGGTGCCGGTGTCGTGCACGACTGGCGACACCGGCACTTTGAAGCGGCCCTGCGGCAGGCGGGGACACCCGGGCTGATTCAAACTCAGCACCAGGGCTGCGGCCGCAGCAGAGGGGGGCAACCCGCTCCTGGCAGCGTCTGGGGTGCTGAAGTCGTCGCATGGTGCCGCTGCGCCGTACGACTGGCGACACCGGCACTTTGAAGCGGCCCTGGAGGGGACACCAGTCAGGGGCACTGCCCGCTGGCAGGCTCGATCGGCGCGCTGACGTCCCCTGGAGTGCTGTCGATCCCAGGGCATCACGGGGAGCTGCATCGCAGCGGCGAGGGTGGTGAGGGTGGCGACGGCAGTGGCTGATCCCAGCTGGGATCAGCCTGCGATCGGGATCGCTGCCCCCAGTTGCACTGCCGGCGACAGGCCCGTCTTCCAGGCGGTGCGGCTGAGGCCGTGCTCGAGGATCGCCCGGGCCACATTGATGCCGGTGGCGGCTTCAAAGCCGGCGAACCCCGGGGCACTGTTGACCTCACAGACGCAATAGTGATCTGCATCGAACAGCAGATCCACACCGGCGATATCCAGTTGCAGAGCGGCGGCGCAGGCCTGCGCCAGCCGTTCGATCTCGGCAGTCAGGGCATGGGGGACCCCGTCACCGCCACGGCTGATGTTGGCCTTGAAGCTGCCATCGGTGCTGCGGCGCAGCATGGCGCCCAGCACTCGCCCGCCGATCACCCAGACGCGCAGGTCCTGGCCGGGCCGGCTGCCGATGTATTGCTGCAGGATCAGTGCCTGGGAGCGATCCAGGCTGGAGATGAGCTCGATCAGATCACGGAATTCAATGGGATCACGGCTGAGCAGCACCCCCTCTCCGTAGGAGCCCACCAGCAGCTTGACAACGCAGGGAAAGCCGATCTGCTCGGCCACCAGATCCACGTTCACCGGAAAACGCACGAGCATGGTGCGCGGGATCGGCAGATTGTTCTGGGAGAGGATCTGATGGGCGTAGAGCTTGTCTTTCACCGCTTCGATCGAGCGGCTGCTGTTGATCACAGCAACACCGAGATGTTCGAGCTGGCGCAGGATGGCCAGGCTGAAATAGTCGGTAGCGCTACCGGTGCGAGCGAGCAGTGCATCGGGTAGATCCAGCTCGATGCCACAGCGTCGGATCGAGCGCCGTCCCCCTCGACTCACGATCAGATCGACTTCATCCGGTGCCACGGCTTCCAGGCGGATTGCCAGCGCTCGCGCTTCTTCTCGCAGGCGTGTCAATTCATAGGGTTCGACCAGATTGGACTGACGTTTCTGCAGGATCCAGAGGTCCATGCCACTCGCTGTCATCACCTGAGCCTGGAGGATCGATCCGCGGCCGGCTGCCCCGGTCGATACGGGCGGGCGCGATACAAACAACGTCGTATCAGGCGCGGCTGCTGCTAGCGGATGGCTGGAGCGCTGATAGCTCATGGCAAGAGGCAGGCAGTCCTTGAGCAGCAGCAGCTGCAGCGGATCGGTGGGTGAACGCTCGAACTCCGGGATCAGCGGCTCGCAGCAGCTCCGGGCCTGCTGCGATTCGGCCTGGATCAACAAGCCGCGGCCGCCGATGGCGTGGTGCTGGTGCCATGGGCTCGCCTGGTGTCAGCTGACCTCCAGCAGCCAGGTGATTTGCTCCCGGGAGCGGCAACGGAAGTCTGTGAGCTGGTGCCAGAGCGGCTGGCGCTGTGGCGGTTGGCGGCGGCTCATGCCTGAGGCCGAGCCGCCGCTGGCCTGACCCAGGGCGGGCTGAAGTGCTCCACAAGGCCAGTGGCTTCTGGAGCAAGACCTGCGAGCACGTGCTGCGCTGGGAGGACCCGGAGGCGGGGATCACCTCAGGGCTGATGCCAGGCCTGATTCAAACTCGGAGCGAGGGCTGCGGCTGAAGCGCAGCTGGAGGCGGGGCTGACGGGGGTTGCGCAGGGACGTGATGACTGCTGCAGCCCACGGCAGGAACACGGACAGGTGTCTGGCTGCACATGGCACAGCTGAGCCAACACCCAGAATCAAGGCAGCTCGAACATTGAGCTAAAGTGGGAAACCGAGGGATGGCAGCTCCGCCATCCCTTTTTTGTGCTCTGATCCTGGTCATTCCCTGCTGCTTGGAGCCGAGCGGCGGCCAATAAAAAAGGGGGCAAAGCCCCCGGTGCGGATGATGAATTCGGACCTCTTCAGGCCTTGTTCATCAGCCTGTGCATCAGACGAGAGCGTTGATGGCGTAGTCGATGTAGTTGTTGGCGATGACGCCAGGATCGCCGGCGATGCCGTGATTATTCTTGATGTACGTCAGGGCTTCAACGTACCAGGAGGGCGACAGCTCGAAGGCACGGTTGATCTCATCAAGACCGGCGATCAGATAATCGTCCAGCGGGCCGGTCCCGCCAGCCACCAGCGAGTAGGTGATGTGGCGCAGATAGTAGCCGATGTCACGGGAGCACTTGGCTTTGCCACGGGCATCGGAGGCGTAGTTGGGACCCTGCAGCTGGGTGGTGTAGGGATACTTGGCATAGACGGCCTGGGCGGCACCGTTGACCAGCGCATCCGCCTTGGCAGTCAGTTCCCGGGCGGCGGCCAGAGCATTGGTGGCGCGCTCGAAACGCCCGAAGGCGGCGTTGAGCTCGGTGTTGCTCAGGTAGCGGCCCTGGGAGTCAGCGGCGGCAACGGCTTCGGTGAGAGGTGTCTTGGACATGATGGATCTGGATAGGAGAAGCGAAACGGAACGCCCCCAGGGGCAGAAACTGACTGACGGATCGCTGGGCGGACTCAGCCGACCGCAGCGGCTGCCCGATCGAAATAGGTGCCGATTTCGGAAGCCAGGGCCGAGCAGTCACCGGGGGTGATGGCATTGGTATCCAGCACCAGGGCAATGGCGGCCGTCTTGATCTTGCGGATGCCCTCCGCCACGGAGGCGCCGGGCACACCCAGGGCCAGATAGGTCTCGCGCAGGCCGTTCAGGGCACGATCCTCGAGCACGGAAGCGTCGCCGGTGAACACGGCGTAGGTGATGTAGCGCAGGATGATGTCCAGATCGCGCAGGCAGGCCGCGATGCGGCGATGGGTGTAGGCATTGCCGCCGGGGGCGATCAGAGCGGGCTGCTGATCGAACAGATCGCGAGCCGCGTTGGTGACCAGCTTGGAGGCATTGGAGGTGATGCGGTTCACGGCATCCAGGCGCTTGTTGCTGTCAGCGACAACAGCCGCAAGCGCATCGATCTGGGCGAGACTGAGAAATTCGCCGCGGGCATCAGCCTGGGCAACAACCCTGGTGAAGGCGTCGTAAGACATAGCAGAGAATGACAACTCTCGGCAGGGACCGAGCGGGGAGGAAGGTGGACAAGACCAACAACGCATCGATGGCTTTGCAGCCGTCAGACAGCGCCACAGACTGGCCTGGTCACAGGGGGATTGTTGGATAAACGCGGTTCTCCGACCGGCTCACGTTACAAAGGGTCATTGCCCGGGCGGCAAATTGTATCTCCAGCCACATCTGAGCGCGGGGAACAAGCTGGTAAGACCGCCCATGCAGCCACCCGGACCGAGACGGAAGTGGAGACGCCGCAGCCGTGGGCGAAGATCCTGAAATCCGTAGTGAACCGGCTCACAAGCCCATGTATGTTCAGGCACATCCAGCCATCGACGCACCGCAATCGGCCAGGCTTCACAGCCATTCCCCTGCGCACCCATCGGTGTGGTCGCAGCGCACCTGGCCTGTGAATGGAGCCACATCAAGCCATAGTTGCGTGGCATAGCTTGACGTGGTTGCGCTTTTATCTGCAATGGCATCCGATCAGTTGTATCTATTTGCAGCGCTGGCCTCCTTCAGCAGCGAGGTCCAGGACCAGCTTCGCAAGGTACAAACACCTGAGGCGATTCTCGCCCTTGCCTCTGAGCATGGCTTTGAGATCACTCTGCAGCAGTTGAGCTATTACTCGGCCCGCCTCACCGGCGACTATTGGATCTGGGTGCAGAAGGGCGCCTCCTGGCGAGAGGGATTCTTTGCAGGGGAGGGCCAGCTCGATCCTCTCGCCGTCACTCCGCCATCGCCCTCCCGTCAGCGGCTGACCCTGGCCGGTGGGATCGGGCCGGCGGCCTGAGCCGCCGGATCACAGTGCCATCGGCGGGGCTGAGCTGCAGCGCTGATTCAAACTCGGCGCGAGGGCTGCGGCCGCAGCGCAGATAGCAATCCGCTGCTTGCAGCGCCTGGGGTGCTGAGGTCCATTCCCGCAGCCCGTGTCACGCACGATCGGCGCAACCAGAACTTTGCAGCGGCCCCGGGCTGGGCTGCCCCTGTGCTCTGAGCCAGCAGAGCCTGTTGCCTGAGCCACAAATCCATGATGGCGTTCTCCCTACCCTGACATTGCTCCCAAGCCTGGCTGGTATTATCCAGCTCTGGAACTCCAGCCAGGCAAACCAAATCATGATTTCCTTCTCTTTTTCCAGCCGTCATCTGCTCGGCTTCGGTACGGGCCTAGCCCTGGCGGTCCTCTTGCCTCTGGCCTCTGCCACCCAAGCGGCCAAGGCCGGTGTGATCCAGCTGATCAGCCCCGAGCAGGCTGCTGCCGGTGCCAACAGTAGACAATGGAAGATCCTTGACGTCCGCCCCGTGCCGCCGCTTGATTACATCAGCGGCCACGTTCCCAATGCTGTGCACATCTCCGAACAGGCCTTCCGCGGCCCGAACGGCAAGCTGCCCTATCAGATCTTTCCGGCACGCGATCTCGCCAGTCTGCTCAGCAAAGCGGGAATCTCCAATAATGACAAGGTGCTCGTCTATTCCGATGGTGCCAATATCCTTGGCGCTTCGCTTGTAGCTTATATCCTTGAAAAGAGTGGAGTGCCCACTGTCGGTATTCTTGATGGCGGTTTTTCCGCCTATAAGGGTGGGGGCCAACCGGTGACCAAGGTCTTCCCTGCCTATAGCCCCGGTGTCTTCAATCCCAAGACGGTTCCAGGCCTGGCCATTTCCCTGAAGGAGGTTCTGGAGCTGGTCGGCAAGCCGAATGTGGTGATTGTCGATCCACGTCCCAAGGGCTTGTTTGAGGGAACCGATCAGGTCTTCCTCCGCAACGGCCACATCCCCGGGGCCATCAACATCACCTGGCAGTCGGTGACTGAAGCCAACAACCCCGAGGAGGCGCTCAGAAACCCCCACAAACTCAAGTCGATCGATGCCCTGCGGCAGCTGTTCGTGAGTCGTGGTGTCACACCTGACAAGACCGTGATCATCTCCTGCAGTACCGGCCGCGAGGCCAGTCTTCAGTACATTGTGCTCAAGCACCTTCTCGGTTATCCGAATGTGCGCATCTATGAAGGCTCCTGGACGGAATACAGCGCCACCAGCAACCCTGTGCAGACCGGCCCGGAGACCCCATTGAAGAACTGAGCTGAGTTCAGTGATTCTATCCCCATAGTCCTGCATACTCGTCCTGGCGATGTCTGAACCAGATCCAGTCATCGCCATCGTGGGGGCCGGCTTCAGCGGAACACTGCTGGCCTGTCAGTTGCTGAGGCAGACGCAGCGGCCCCTGCGCCTCGTTCTGATCGAGCGCTCCGGACGCTTTGGGCCAGGGGTCGCCTATGGGACTGAGGAGCCTGGGCACCTCCTCAACGTTTCGGCCGGTGCGATGAGCGCCTGGCCGGACGATCCCGGCCATCTGCTGCGCTGGCTCGATCTCAACCGCACCGCCCTTGCCGATCTCCTGCCGCAGTCGGTGGATGCCAGCTGTTTTCTACCGCGGCGGATCTACGGACTCTATCTGCAGTCGATCCTGAAAGAAGCCGAGGCCTTCGCCTCAGGCCACAGTATTCTGCAACGCATCGTTGCGGAACTGATCGATCTGGAGCCACTGAATCGTGAACATTCCTGGGCGGCAAGCGCTGCAGGCGGTTATCGACTGCAGCTTGCGGGGCAGGCGCCGCTGGAGGCGGATCAGGTGGTGCTCGCCTGGGGGAACAGCGCCCTGCCAGCGCCATTGCAACCCAGTCAGGCCATCCGTCGCGGATGGTCGCCGGATGCGACTGCGGAACTGAATCCAGACGCTGCCGTCGCCCTGCTCGGCACCGGCCTGACCATGGTCGATGTGGTGGTGAGCCTGCAGCGCCGGGGGCATCGCGGCCCGATCGTGGCCTTCTCCCGCCACGGCCATCGCCCCAACGGCCATCGCAGCGTGCAGCCGATCGGTGACTGGTTGAATCCTCTGGGGGCCCCGACCACAGTGCTCGGGCTCTGGCGGTTGATCCGGGAACGGGTGAGACAAGCGAACCGGCAGGACCAGGACTGGCGTGCGGTGATCGATGGGCTGCGCCCTCGCACCCAGAGCCTCTGGCAGCGGCTGAATCTCAGGGAGCGGCGGCGCTTCCTGCGTCATGCGGCCGTGGTCTGGGATGTACATCGCCATCGCATCGCGCCGGAGCTGGATCTCCTGCTGCAGGAACTGCTGGCGAGCGGACGGCTGAAGATCCTGCCGGCGCGGCTGCTGAACCACGAACCCGAGCCCCCGGGCCTGCGACTGAGAATCCGTGGCCGCGGAGCTGTGGCAGCAGAGGAGCTGCGGGTGGAGCGACTGATCCTCTGCACCGGCATCCCTCTTGACTACGGCCGCGCCGAAGACACCCTGGTCTCCCGCTTGCGTGGCCGCGCTCTGCTCCAGAGCGATCCGCTCGGCCTCGGCGCCCAGTGCGATCCCGGCGGTGCCCTGCTCGCAATCCCCGGCTGCCACTCACCATCCGGCGAACCCCGGGCCACGCTCCACACCCTGGGTTCGCCGCGCAAGGGACAACTGTGGGAGAGCGTCGCCGTGCCGGAGCTGCGCCTGCAGGCGCGCGAGCTGGCCCAGCAGCTGCTCCGCTCCCTGCCCCGGCGTCTCCAGGGTCTGCCCCCCCCGGGCTCCTGCAGCACCACCGGCCACCATGGCGGGGGGGCTGTTGCTGCGGCAGCTGTTCGATGCGCAGACCTGCACCTACACCTACCTGATCGCCGATCCCGCCAGCGGCGCAGCGGCCCTGGTGGATCCGGTGCTGGAGCAGCTGGAACGCGACATCAGCCTGTTGCAGGATCTCGATCTGACCCTGACCCTCTGCCTGGAAACCCATCTGCATGCCGACCACATCACCGCAGCCGGTCAACTGCGCCGTCGCACCGGTAGCAGGCTGGTGGTGCCTGCCGCAGCTGGCATTCATGGTGCCGATCAGCTGCTGCGGGGGAGGGAACGACTGCGCCTGGGATCGATCCAGATCGAAACGATCGCGACACCAGGCCATACTCCCGAGCACATGGCCTATCGGATCGGCGACAGCCATCTGTTCAGCGGCGATGCGCTGCTGATCCGCGGCTGCGGCCGCACCGATTTCCAGAACGGTGATCCGGCCCAGCTGTACGACTCCCTGCAGCAGTTGTTGAGCCTGCCGGAGGATATGCTCGTCTACCCCTGCCACGACTATCAGGGCCGCAGTCATACCACCATCGGTGAGGAACGCCGGCTCAACCCCAAATTAGCTGGTCGCAGTCGTGAGGCTTTCATTGAGCTGATGCAACAGCAGCGCCTGGCCTCACTACAGCGAATCGCCGAGGCATTGCCGGCCAATCTGTACCTGGGTGATCTGCAACCAGTCGGGCAGCACGACCAGGAGCGGCAGGACAGGCAGCTGCAGAATCAGCAAGCCCAGGCCACCGAGGAGGCCAACCGGGAGATCTACAACGCCTTCCTGGGCATGTTCATCTGAACGATCCATGTGCGTGATCGATGCACGCTCCCGGCGGTGCACCATACCTGGCAATCTGATCTCTGCTCCGCATCGGCCGCATGCCTCGCCCCGCCATCCCGCTCCTGGAACGTCTGCGCCATGGCCTCGCCACCGCCGTGCTCTCTGCAGCGGCTGTAGCCATGCCCGCTGCCTCGCAGGCATCTGCGCCGCAATCGCCGCCGCTGGCCCAGAGCCCGGTCAGTAGCGGCCGGGTCGCGACCAGCCGCCGGCCGGCCGCCAGGCCATCCACAGCCCTGCCCAGGACAGCCCCGTCCAGGCCAGCCCCGGCGAAGCCAGGATCGCCTCAGGCCACGACGCCCCAACCTTCGCCCTCCACCAGGGCGAAGCCCGGCATTGGCAAGGGGTCGGCCGCCGCCGCCGCCGCCGCCGGCGGTTGTGGTGCCCACGATGGCGGTTGCGGACCCTCGCGCTGATGCTGGCGGCCAGCCCCGCAAGGCGCAGTGTTGATCGCTATCGATCGGCACGCAAGGCGCTGTTTCACTGGCTCTGCCTGATCGAACGCCACGGGTCGCTGGTGCGCGCCTTCACCGCCGGCTGCAGCCCGATCCGACAGCAGCACTACCCGCCTGGCGACCTGGTCGATCCGGGCAGCGGCAGCCAGTGCTATTACCACTGCCATCGCGGCGACGGCGAACACGGCCATCTGCATCTGTTTCGGCGTGCACAGCCAGGGCGCCCGCTCACCCATCTGATCGCGATCAGCCTCGATGCCCGCGGGTTGCCGCTTGCCCTGTTCAGCGTCAATCGCTGGGTGTGCAACGACCGCTGGCTGCCGGCCGCCGCCAGCCTGCAGCTGCTGGAGGGCATCTCCCTGAGCGGTGCCGGTTGCGATCCGCACCTGGCCAGCTGGTTGTGCCACTTCCTGCACTTCTACCGGCCGCTCACCGAGAGGCTGTTGCGCCAGCGAGATCGGCGTCTGCGCCGGCATCGATCCTCCAGGGTCGCCGCATTGGAAGCCCGGGATCTGGAGATCCCCAGCCATTGCCCGATCGACTGGGCGGCCGACCTGGCGGCAGCCGAGCGGGATCTGCCCTCAGTCGACCAGGCCAAAGCGAGACCGCAGCCTCACCCCGAGTGCCGTGCCGAGCAGCGCGAACAGGATCCAGAGCCAGCCATGCAGGCTGGTGGAGGCGATGCCGGCGAGATAGGCCCCCACATTGCAACCGAACGAGAGCCAGGACCCGTAGCCCATCAGCAGCCCTCCCAGCAGCGACGCCCCCACCGCGCTGGCGGACGGTGGTGACCGGAAGCGCAGCCGGCCGGCGGCCGCAGCGGCGGCGGCGGCACCGAGCACGATCCCCAGATTCATCACCGAGGTGATGTCATCGAACAGCCCGGCCTGCAGTGCCGTGGCGAAGCGCTCCTGCTGCCAGAGCTCACTGCTGGCAGGATCCCAGCCCAGCTGCTGGGCCAGCCTGGCCGCCCAGAGGGTGAAGCCCCAGGTCACCCCCCAGGGGCGCCCCGCCAGCAGCAGGGTCAGGCCACTGAGCAGGGCCAGGGCCAGGGCGCCTGCCCCCAGGCTCCAGGGACCACGCAGCAGGCCCCTCCAGAAGGGGCGGGGCATAGCGGCAGTGGCCTGGATCAACCGGCGCCGTTCCCGCAGCCCCAGCCCCACCGCCAGCAGCCCCAGCAACGCCAGCTGCAGCAGGGCGCCTGACCAGCCCCAGCGCTCCAGCAACGACAGCGGCTCGAATCGAGGCAGGGTGCGCCAGGGGCCCGGGGTCAGCGTCGCCACAAACGAGCCGGTGCTGAAGCCGACCAGCGTGAACAGCATCAGGCCGCTGCCGCCACCGATCGCATACAGCGTGCCGCAGGCGCAGCCGCTGCCCAGCTGCATGCCGATACCGAACAGGCTGGCACCGATCGCGGCCTGAACCGCCACGGGGGCGACCGCCCCCCTGGCGGCGCCGCTGAGCAGGATCGGCGCAAACAGCAGGGTCAGCAGCGACAGCAGCAGGATCTGAGCCAGCAGGCCACGACCATCGCCCTGAACGAACAGACGGCGATAGCCGGAGGCAAACCCGAAGCTGGCCTGAAACAGCGACGCCCCGAGCAGCATCCCCACCGCCGCCAATGCCCCCAGCCGCCAGCCATGGGCCGCGGCGGCGACCACCAGCGCGGACGCCAATGCCGCGGTCAGCAGCAGAGGTATGCGCTGCGGAGCGGATATGGGCGGGGTGATGCTCATCGGCTGCGCACGATCACGACAACTCTCAGGACACGCCTCTGGGCCTCTGGGCCTCTGGCTGATGGGCCAGCGGACGATGCGAACCTCATCCCATGCGTCTTCAAGGCATCATGGTTGCCCATGCTCCTGGCGATCGAATGCATCGGCAGCATCGAGCGCCCGCTTGCCGCCGGCGATCGAGCACACATTACTGTAACCAAGATCCAGCAGTTCGGCCGCCGCCAGAGAGCCGCGGTTGCCGCCGGCGCAGAAACACACGATCGGCGTCGAACGATCAGGAACCGCGGCGTTGATCCGTTGCACCAGCGAATTCAAGGGGATGTTGAGGGCGCCTGGCAGGCTGCCCTCAGCCACTTCCTCCGGCTCCCGCACATCGATGAGACGGCAGCCGGCAGCGGCAACGTGGTCGGCAACGGCCTCGGGTGGCAACTGGCGCACCCGTTCCCTGGCTGCCGCAGCACGTTTGAGGAATTCCTCGTCATGAATGGCCATGGCGTTCCGGCTCTGGGCTTCTGGACGCTCATGATCACCCAGGCACTCCTTCCCCGTAGCCGTCTCGTGCATCAGAACCTGGCCATCTCAAGGTCGCGAACGATGGCGCTGAGCTGATCGATCTCCACCAGGAAGCCGTCATGGCCATGCAGGCTGCGGATCACCCGCAGCGGGCCGGCACCCGGGGCCAGGCTGGCGATCTGTTGCTGCTGGTCGAGCGGAAACAGACGGTCGCTGTCGACGCCGACCACGGTCAGCGGCTGGCTGATGCCTCTGAGGGACTGATCGACCCCGCCACGGCCGCGCCCAAGGTCAAACAGACTCATCGCCTGGGTCAGCGCGATGTAGGAATTGGCATCAAACCGCCGGGCCAGTTTGTCGGCGTGATGGTCCAGATAGGAGGCGATGGCGAAGCGTCCACCGCAGCGGCCATTCTCCCAGGCATAAGGATCCTCCTGGGTCTGTGGATTGCGACCAAAGCGCGCCTCCAGTTCCTGTGGGCTGCGATAGCTGAGCTGGGCGATGCGACGGGCTACGCCCAAGCCTCGATGCGGCCCCTCGCCAGCGGGCAGATCGTAGTAATCACCCCCTCTGAAACCCTGATCGGCGCGGATCGCCGCGATCTGGGCCTCATGGCTGCCGATCTGATCGGCGCCCACCGCAGCGGTGGCACCAATCACCAGGGCGGCAGCCAGCCGCTGCGGATGGGAAGCCAGCCATTCCAGCACCCGCATGCCACCCAGCGAAGGGCCGAGCATGCAGGCCCAGCGGCGGATGCCGAGAGCCTCGCTGAAGCGGCGTTCCACCTCCACCATGTCCGGCACGGTGATCACCGGAAAACGGCTGCCCCAGGGTCTGCCATCCGGGGCTGGAGAGGCGGGTCCGGTGCTTCCCTGGCAGCCCCCCAGCACATTGGCGCAGACGACGAACCAGCGACGCGTGTCGATCGCCCGGCCGGGGCCGATCAGGCCCTGCCACCAGCCGGGATGGCGATGGCCTGGCCCGGCCGCTCCGCAGACATGGGAATCACCGCTGAGGGCGTGGGCGATGAAGACGGCGTTGGCATGGTCTGGATGCAGGCGACCCCAGGTCTGATAGGCGACACGCACCTGCGGGAAGCTGAATCCCGATTGGGTGGTGAACGGGCCGATCGACAGGAAGCGGCGCTCCCCCGGCGGATCCCCCTCGCGCCAGGCGCCACTGGCCGGTGGCGGGGCAGCGGCAGGCGCCATGGCTCAGGGCTGCAGCGCCGCAAACCCCAGCTCGAGATCGGCGAGGATGTCGGCAAGACTCTCCAGACCCACCGACAGACGCACCAGGCCCGGTGTGACACCGGAGCGAAGCTGTTCTTCGGGCGACAGCTGGGAATGGGTGGTGGAGGCCGGATGAATCACCAGGCTGCGCACATCACCGATGTTGGCGACATGGCTGTGCAGCTTGAGGGTCTCCACGAAGGTCTTGCCGGCATCGATGCCGCCCCGGATCTCGAAGGCCAGGATGCCGGAGGTTCCGAGCGGAGCGTATTTGCGCCCACGGGAATACCAGGGGCTGGTTTCCAGGCCCGCGTAGTTCACAGACAGCACCTCGGGCCTGGCCTGCAGCCAGCGGGCCACGGCCACGGCATTGCTGGTGTGGCGCTCGATCCGCAGCGACAGCGTCTCCAGCCCCAGGGCCACCAGCCAGGCATTGAAGGGAGCGATCGAGGCACCCAGATCCCGCAACAGCTGCACCCGGGCCTTGAGAATGAAGGCCAGGTTGGCCCCAAGTGCACCGCCCACACCGAGATCCCTGGCATACACCAGGCCGTGGTAGCTGGGATCGGGCTGATTGTAGTTGGGGAAGCGTTCGGGATCGGCTGCGTAGTCGAAGCGACCGCTGTCGACGATCACACCGCCGATGGCAGTGCCGTGGCCACCGATATATTTAGTGACCGAATGAATGACAATGTCAGCCCCCCACTCGATCGGGCGGATCAGATAGGGAGTGGCCACCGTATTATCGACGATCAGCGGCACACCCAGTTCGTGGGCGACGCCTGCCACAACCTCGATATCGAGAATATCGCTTTTGGGATTGGCAATTGATTCTCCAAAAAAGCCTTGGTATTGGGACGTGCTGCATCACGCCAGGACTGGGGATCGTCGGGGTTGGCGACAAAACTTACCTCAATTCCGAGCTTGGATAGAGTATAGTGAAACAGATTGTAGGTGCCGCCATAGAGCGAGGGGCTGGAGACGATGTGATCGCCGGCCTCAGCCAGGTTCAGAATCGCAATCGTTTCAGCAGCCTGGCCGCTGGCCAGCAGCAGCGCCCCGACGCCGCCCTCGAGGGCTGCGATGCGCTCCTCCACCGCCGCCTGGGTGGGATTGGTGATTCTGGTGTAGATATTTCCCAATTCCTTGAGGCCAAACAGATTGGCCGCATGGGTGGTGTCGTTGAAGCGGAATGATGCCGTCTGGTAAAGCGGCAGCGCCAGAGCATTGGTGGTGGGATCAGCAACCTGTCCGGCGTGAATCTGCTTGGTTTCGAACGACCATGTGGCTGTCACAGAAGAGCCTTGCGATGACTTGCCCAAAGCTATCGACCCTGGTGTGATCGGAAATGTGGCTGAAATTACAGCAAGAGGTACAACGCTACACACCGAGGCGGGCAAACCGATGTGTGATCAATACCTGCGGGCGTTGTCTCACGACGTTGCCCTGAATCTGTGCTGGGCGCACCATGGCGATCCCTGCCTGAATCAGGGCTCAGCACTCGCCTCTGCCATCGAGCAGGAAGCCCAGCAGCAGACAGGCCGTTGCCATCACGATAAATAGCTGCGGCGTATAGCCTATGTATAGACCTATAACCACACCTATGATCATCACCCACCAGGGCGTAAATGAGCGCCATGGTGCCCTCCAAACCGATCGGCGCTGGGGATGGTTTTGGCGCTGGTGATCAGCGGCAAGGCCTGCAGTTCGATCCCTGAAATAATTCATCTTCAATGACATCAACAGCACCTGGATCGCCGCACTGCAATCAGCCGTGATCGGTCAGTGCGATCTCGAATCGAACCGGATTACGCAGTGTATTGGCGACGGGGGAATAGTGATTCGCCTGCTCCACGATCGCGTGCAGCTCCTCGGCGCTGGCATCACCTTCGATCAGCACCTTGACACGGATCGCCTGAAAGCCCATCTGCTCGGGGGGGACATCCAGGGCGCCACCGGCGCCCCAGGCCGCCGGATTGCCGATGTCGCCCTCCAGGAACAGTTCCAGCCGCGACAGCGCCACCTGCTTCCAGCTGGCCACTGCCGTGATGCCCACCGCCAGGCAGCCCCCCAGGCCGGAGAGCACGATCTCGCCCGGGGCTGGCGCCGTGTTCTGGCCGAGCAGATGCAGGGGCTCATCGACCACCACCGGCGCGTGATCACCGACATGACTGAGGGTGCGGTACTGCCCTTCGCTGACGGTGTGGACGCGATTGGTGCCGCGGGCGGAGGGATTCTGGCGGCCCTTGGCAGCGAAGGCGAGCAGACCCTGGCGATCGATCGGCCGCAGATGGGCGCGCACAGTGCCGGTGCTGCCGCTCTCGGTGGTGGAACTGTCCGTGCGAGTGGTGTCGGTGGAGGAAGTCATGGCGGCGGCGGAACAGATAGGGGGAAGGACGTACGCCCGGCTCAGGGCTGCGGGACTGGTTCGGCAGCGCCAAGGCTCTGGCGCAGGCTGTGGATCTCGCGGCGCAGCTGCTTGAGCGCCGGCGTCACGATCGCCACGAACTGGGATTCCCGCACGCGGCGCTGCACCGGTGAGCGGGCCAGGAAACCGCGGGCGCCCTGATGCAGCAGCGCCGCCTGGGCCGCCCGCAGGCTCAGCTCGGAGCAATCGGCCCGGGCTTCGAGCACAGCGAGCCGGTAGGCAGGATCCCGCAGGCGGGGCGTCAGGGCGAGCTGCCGAATCCGCTGCCACAGGCCGTCAAGCTCGGCCTGCAGGGGTTCGGCCTGATCGTCGAGGTGGCGATTGACGGGCCCGAGGGGGCCTTCCACCGCGACGATCGATTCGATCGCGCCCTGGATCACCCCCAGCCCGAAGCCGCACTGCAGCAGCACAAAGGAGGGTCGGATGCCGGCGATGAACGCGGCCGCATCACGGGCGATCACCGCTTCCGGCCCGATCCAGACGTCCTCGAGGCGGAGCGCGAAGGTGCTGGTGCCCTCCATGCCGGAGAAGGGCGGACAGGGCAGCAGCTCCACCCCAGCGGTGCTGGCCGAGACCAGCAGCATCACCTCGCCGCCGGCGGCACGCCCATCGGCGTCGACCACGGCGGCGATCACGGCGCAGTAGCCATCGGGTTGGAGATGGCTCACCCACGGCAGCGAACCCCGCAGCCGGTAGCCCTCGCCTGCGGGGGTGGCGCGCAGCAGCAGCTTTTCGATGCCGGCGTAAGCCTTGATCGGGTTGGAAAGACCGGTGCCGCCCAGCCCTGCGCCACGGATGTGACCGGCCAACGGCGCCCCTTGAAGCATGGGGTTGCCGGATTCCTCCAGATAGAGGCCGCAGGCCGCCTGACACCAGGCCACGAACCCCGTGGAACCGCAGACCCGAGCGATCTCGGCGATCAACTGAATCGATAGACCCAGATCAGCCAGTTCACCATGGCTGCGCAGGTGAGCGCTGAAGGCACCGGCCGGGGCCAGCTGCTGCAGCAGCTGGCGTGGATAGACACCCTCGCGATCGATCGCCTCTGCCAACGGCGCCAGGGATAGCGCGGCGAGAGAGCGAATCTGCTGCAGCCGCTCCTGGGCAGACAGGGTCTGTCGAGACGCTGGCACAGGAGGCGAGCTGATCAAGAGTCAGTCCAACGGTGGGGCGAGTCTGCCCGCAGGGCCACTGCCAGGCCGGTGCAGCCAGCCACATCCACGGTGCCGCCCGCCGTATCCCGTGCCACATGCGGCAGGAAGGCAGATCCGTAGCATCCGCTGCAAGAACGCAACTCCGATGGGGCATGGGGCTTATTCAGGCATTGCCAGCTGGATGAAGGTTGCGATGAGTGACGCTGTCGCATCCGACCCTCCGGGTTGGCTCGACGGTGCGGCGGCGGCCGCACCAGCCCTTGCACCCGACGAGGTGTCGAGGAGCCCATTGCTACAGGTTGATGAACTCAGCCACTGGTTCAGGTCCACCGCCAGGCGCAGGCCGCAGGCACAGGTTGCCGTGCTGGAACGCATCAGCCTGCAGATCAATGCCGGTGAGATTGTTGTCCTGCTGGGCCCCAGCGGCTGCGGCAAATCCACCCTGTTGAATCTGGTCTCAGGGCTCAGCGCCCGAGATCAGGGCAGGGTCTGCCTTCAGGGCGAGGAGATCCATGATCCCGATCCCAGGCTTGGGGTTGTGTTTCAGCAGCCTGCGCTGCTGCCCTGGCTGTCGGTGCGCGGCAATGTCGCATTCGGCCTGACCCTGCGTCATTCCGAGCCTCTGTCCAGCAGCCAGCGCCGGGCGAGAATCGAGCAAACGCTGCAGTTGGTCGGTCTGCAGATCGATCCGGAGACCACTCCGGCCCATCTCTCCGGTGGCATGGCCCAGCGGCTGGCCCTGGCCCGGGTGCTGGTGCGCAACCCCCGCTTGCTGCTGCTGGATGAACCATTCAGCGCCCTGGATGCGATCACCCGGGCGGAGATGCAGACGTTGCTTGTGCAGATCGTCCAGCAGACAGGTACCGGAATCCTGATCGTCACCCATGATGTCGATGAGGCGATTCAACTGGGAGATCGCATTCTCTTGATGCGTTCCCATCCGGGCAGGATCGAACGGGAATGGCTTGGTCGCAGGGGCGATCCCGAGCAGCAGCGCAACGCTCTCAGGCAGGAAGTGCTGGCCGCACTGGGCAGCATCCTGCAATCACGCCCTCTGGTGCACAGTTTCTGATTTTTCCGCTCTGAGTCATTGCTTTCCACCATGACATCCCACCACCCACTCACCTGTGACTGCTGCGGTATGAATCGCCGCTAGTTCCTGCAGTTCAGCAGCCTGCTCGCAGCTTCAGCGGGCCTGCAGCTGCTCGGCCATCAGTGGCCGTCGCTGGCGGCCAGTGCTGCATTGGCAGGCGATCGGGATCAGCCCGTCAAGATCGGATGTCTGCCGATTCTCGATGCCTCACCGCTGCTGATTGCCGATGCACGCGGCGCTTTCCGCGACCAGGGTCTGACGGTACCCGATCCCACTCGCTTTCGCTCCTAGGCGCAGCTGTCGGAAGCCTTCCTGTCACGCCAGGTGAATGTGGTGCACATGCTGTTTCCCACCACCATCTGGCTGCGCTACGGCAAGAAGTTTCCCGCCAAGGTGGTGGCCTGGAACCACACCAACGGCTCGGGCCTCACCGTGCAGGAGCGGATCAACAAGCCAGCCGACCTGGGCGGCCAGGTGGTGGCGATCCCCTTCTGGTATTCGATCCATAATGTGCTGCTGCAACAGCTGTTGCAGAAAAATGGACTCACAATCGTACGCAAGCCGATCGAGGCGAGCCTGGTGGATCGGGAGGTCAATCTGGTGGTACTGCCCCCGGCGGAGATGGTGCCGGCCCTGGCCAGCAGGAAGATCGCCGGATACTGTCAAGCGACACTGAAAACTGAGCCACTTCCGACGGCGAAAACTGAGCCACCCTGGAGGGTGCTTGGGGCTCGGTCGTCGGAGTGGTTCCGCCCTGGTGGGGGCGATGCCTCTTGCTGGTCATGGGTTCCGTGATGGGTTGCGTTGGTGGTCGTCGGTTGTTTCTGCCGTTGGGGCTGTTGTGGCTGTTCCCCCTCAGGCCTCCTTGGCTGGCGTC
>Ga0172376_10001937_pt1 | contig 25908 bp, 17 predicted proteins | sample Lak35m_FD_121114 | JGI IMG/M metagenome (GOLD analysis project Ga0172376, IMG submission 121114) | Freshwater microbial communities from Kabuno Bay, South-Kivu, Congo - kab_092012_35m | ecosystem: Environmental > Aquatic > Freshwater > Lake | place: Democratic Republic of the Congo: South-Kivu...
AGGCGCCGCCCGAAAGGGTGCGCCGCAGGATCTTCCGCGCCTTGCTCGGCGCCGCGCGCGTGCTCGCATCCATGCTCAACGCGTGCCCTTGGCGGAGGCTGGGTCGCGCGGCGGTGTGGTGTCGGATGCGAGTCCGCTCCTGATGTCGGATGCGAGTCCGCTCTTGGTGTCGGATGCGAGTCCGCTCCTCGTGTCCGATGCGAGTCCGCCCTGCGCGTCCGACTCCTTCCGCGCCTGCTTGTCGGGCGCGAGGCCCCCGTACTTGCGCGTGCGCACCGCGTACGCTCGCAGCGCCGCGTGGAGCTCCTCGCGGCCGAACTCCGGCCAGCAAGCCTCCACCACGTGCAACTCCGTGTACGAGCTCTGCCACAAGAGGAAGTTCGACAAGCGCAACTCCCCCGCCGTGCGGATCAAGAGGTCGGGATCGGGGGTGGTCGAGTCGTACAGGTACGCGCGCAGCGTCTCCTCGTCGGCGCGCGACGGATCGACTCTTCCAGCCTGCACGTCGGCGCCATAGCGCTTGAGCGCGTCGGCGATCTCGCTGCGCGAGCCGTAGGAGAGCGCCAAGCGCAGCAGCATGCCGTCGTTCGCCGCCGTCTGGGCCTCCGCGGCGCGCAACTCGCGCAGCGGAGCGGCAGGCAGGTCCTCGACGCGACCAAGCCCGCGCAGCCGCACGCGGTTCTCCATCAGGGTCGGCCGCTCGTCGACGAGGAAGCGCTCGAGCATGCCCATCAAGAAGCGGATCTCGTGCTCGGGGCGCTTCCAGTTCTCGACCGAGAAAGCGTACAGGGTCAGGCTCTCGACGCCGAGTTGGGCGCACTCGGTGACGATGGTGCGCACGGCGGCGACGCCCTTCTCGTGGCCGAAGACGCGCTTGAAGCCCTGCTTCTGCGCCCAGCGCCCGTTGCCGTCCATGATCACCGCGATGTGCGCGGGGAAGGGACCGCCGAAGTCGGGACGCTCGGGGGCGCGCGCCATGGCTCAGGTGCGCTGCACGGCCGCCGCGGGACGCCGCGCCAACCCCAAGCTGGCGCGACGGTCGATGATCTGGTCGCGCTCGGGGCCGACGGAAACCATCGCCACCTTGGCGCGGCAGGCGGACTCCAGCCACGCGATGTAGTCGCGCGCGGCCTTGGGCAGATCCTCGAAGCGCCGCACGCCCGTGATGTCCTCGCTCCAACCCGCATGGCGCGTGTAGACCGGCTGCAGTTCGTCGAAGGCCGCCAACTCCGCCGGCCAATCCGACACGCGCCGTCCCGCGGCCTCGTAGGCCTCGGCCGCGCGGATCTCTTCGAAGCCCGACAGCACGTCGAGGTTCGTGACGATCAACTCCTCCGCGCCGCTGATCTCCAACGCATGGCGCACCGCCACCGCGTCGAACCAGCCGCAACGCCGCGGGCGACCCGTGGTCGAGCCGTACTCGTTGCCTTGCTCGCGGATGCGCTCGCCCATGGCGTCCTTGAGCTCCGTCGGGAAGGGACCTTCGCCGACGCGCGTGCAGTACGCCTTGACGATGCCGATCACATGGTCGATCCAGCGCGGCGGGACGAGCGCGCCGGCCGAGATGCCGTTCGCGCCCGTGTTCGAGCTCGTCACGTACGGATAGGTGCCGGCGTCGATGTCGAGCATCGCGCCCTGCGCGCCTTCGAACAGGATGCGGCGCCCCGCCTTGTAGGCCTCGCGCACCTCGCGTCCCGTGTCGCCGACGAAGGGCGCGAGCTTGGCGCCCAGCGCGACATAGCGTTCGACCTGTTCGGCCAAGTCGAGCGGGACCTCGCCGTGCACGCGCTCGATCAACGCGTTCTTCTCGGCCAGCGCGGCGCGCAGGCGCACGCGGCAATGGTCGGGGTCGAGCAAGTCGACGATGCGCAAGCCGGTGCGCGCCGCCTTGTCGGCGTAGCACGGACCGATGCCGCGGCCTGTCGTGCCGATCCGTCCATCCCCGCGCCAGCGCTCCGACAGCCCGTCGATGCGGCGGTGGTGTTCGAAGATCACATGCGCCTGCGCGGACAAGCGCAGATTGGTCCCGTCGACGGCGATGCCGCGCGCGCGCAGTCCCTCGACCTCCTCGAGGAACTTGAGCGGGTCCACCGCCACGCCGTTGCCGATGACGTTGACCTTGCCGGGGTTGAGGATCCCGGAAGGAATCAAGTGCAACACGTACTTGGCATCGGCGACCACCACGGTGTGGCCGGCGTTCGCGCCGCCCTGGTAGCGGACGACCATGTCGGCGTCCTTGGCCAGGAGGTCGATCAACTTGCCCTTGCCTTCGTCGCCCCATTGGGCGCCGAACACGCTGGTTGCGGGCATGGAAGTGGCTGCGCTCTGCGGAGGGAGGGGACGGGGCGGGCTGCTCCCCCGCCACGGCGGCGGAGTGTCGGCCGTAGAGGTTAGCGGTCCTCGTCCGGGTAGTCCAAGACCTCGATCGGCAGGTAGTCGAGCACCTCCCAACGCACGAGCGGCACGATCCGCACGCCGTCGTCGGCTTGGCGGCGCCACAACACGCACCGCACCACCCGCACCAGCGAATCGCCCCCCTGTTCCTCGAGGCGGCGCGACTCCGCGGGGTCGAGGCCCACGTCCAGATCCCCGTCGACGGAGGTGGAGCGACGCGCGATCACGTAGACGCTGAACACGTTGCTTTGGACCGACAAGAGCCGCGACAGGGCATCTTGCGCGGCGCGGTCGAGCCGGTCGTAGCCGGAGACCTGCTGCAGCTCGACGAGCTCCTCGAAGGCGCGCCGGTCGACGACTTCGTTGCCCCACTCGTCGTAGCGCACCGCCTCCTCGCTCTCCTCGTCGCTGGAGCTCGTGGGCTCCTCCTGCTCCTCTTCGAGGTTGCGGTACTCGATGATCTCGTCGAGGAAGCGCGGGTCCAGCTCGCGGTCGTCGAAGATCGCCTTGAGCACCGCCGGCGGCGCGGTGTTCACGTTGACTCCGTACCCGCCGTTCGTCGTGCCGTTCGTGTTGGTCGCCTCGCCGCCTGCTTGGCCGGAGTTCTGGCCGCTGGCGCCCTGGCCTGAGCCCGATTGCTGGCCCGAGCCGGATTGCCCGCTGCCGCCTTGGCTGGATCCGTCCTGCCCCGAGCCGTTCTGTCCCGAGCCGTTCTGTCCGGACCCGCTTTGACCGGAGGCGCCCTGGCCAGTCGAGCCTTGGCCACCTTGCGTGGAGCCCGTGCCCGACTGCCCCTGTCCCGCGCCCGCTTGTCCGCCGCCGCCCTGGCCGGAGCCGGGTTGCGCGGCTCCGCCCGCGGGCACGCCCAGCGCTTCGCCGGCGGTCGACACCGAGGTCCACACGGTGAGGAAGCTGGCGATCGAGTGCACCGGCTTGCCGTTGATGTCGCGGAAGTCGCGGAAGTGCATGGGCTCGAACGGATCGAGCGCGGCGAAGTCCAGCATCGAGCGCGGCAAGGCGAGTTCCTCGCGCTGCGGATCGTCGGCGAGCAGCGCGGGTCGCGGCAGATCCGTCTTGTCGCGCTCCACGACGAACTCGCGCATGGCGCGCGCCATCTGCTCGGCGACGGCGGTGTCGATGTCGGCCTCGGTCCCCTCGCGGCACAGGTCGAGGATGCGCGCGATGCGTCCTTGCGCCGCCTCCGACTCGCGCTCGTCGGGGTTGGCGAGGTTGAGCACGTTGTACTTGGAGTCCTCGTCGACCACGAGGATGCGCAAGCTAATCTCGTTGATCTCCGTGCGCTGCGGTGTCGCCCACTCGTCCTTGCGCGTGTCCGACGCGCCCGCCTCGCCACCGCCCGCCGCCCCACCACCCGCGCCGCCGCCCGTGGGTGTCTGCTGCTGTTGCTGGCCGCCTTGCGCGGGGTCGGGCTGCTGCTGAGCGCCTTCGGAGCTCGCCTCGCCGTCGGTCTTGAGCGTCTCCTGCACTTGGAGCATGGCCGACTCGATGGCGAGATCCATGCTCGTCATCGTCAAGTCGTTGCGCGCCACGCGCGCGTCCGTGCCGGTCGTCACCCCGATCTGCAGCGTGATCGCCACCAAGACGAAGAGCAGCAGCAAGGACAGGATCAACGCCGCCCCGCGACGCGGGGCGCCGGCGGATCTTGCGTGGCGCAGGAGCTTCATGGGTCTGTGCGGTGGATCAGGCTGTTCGTGCTTGGACGCCCGGGCGGGCGTCATCTTCCCGCGCTGGTCGCCCAGCCGGTTCGCGCCTGCGGTTCGCCCGTTCGGGCTGGCGCCGGGAGCTGGCGGACGGTGGTTGGCGTGGGCGGAGCCACGGAGACTCGCGTGTGCAGGATCAGAACTCGCGGTTCAGGTCCGAGCCCTGCAGGATGCGGGGACGGATGAAGAACAGCACGTTCGTCTGCTCCTTGCGGTCGAGACTGGAGCTGAAGATCTGCCCGAGCAGCGGGATGTCCCCGAGCAGCGGCACCTTGTTCTCGACCTTGACCGTGCGCTCGCTGATCAGGCCGCCGAGGATCACGGCCTGCCCTGGCTCGAGGTAGACGACGGTGCGCGCGGCGCGGCGCGACAGGATCGGGTTCGACACCGTTTGTCCGTTTTGCAGCGTGAAACCGACCGAACTGCCGGACTGCGCCGAGTTCTCGATGTCGATGGCCAAGGCGACGGTGTCCGTGCCCACGACACGCGGCATGACGTAGAGCTTGATGCCGACCTCCTCGTAGGTCAGCGCCGCGCTGGCTTGGCCGGCGGCGTTGAAGCTCGACACGTTGTAGTTGGGCAGCTTGATCGTGTTGACGATCTCCGCGCGACCGCCTTCGCGCACGGCGACCTTGGGACGCGAGATGATCGAGACGTTCTCGTTGGTCGCCAAGGCTTGCAGCATGGCGTTGAACTCGACCCCGTCCTGCACGCCGCCGAGCTGCAACAGCGCGTTCGCCGCCGTCGAGCTGGCGAAGTTCGGCAGCGAGTAGCTCAGCCCGCGCACGAAGGTGTGGTCGGGAAAGCCGAAGATGGGCGTGTTGTTGTCGATCGGCTTGACGCCGATGTCGAGCGCGTCGGTCACCGAGACCTCGACGATCTTGGCCTCGATCTCGATCTGCGGCACGCCCGCGGCGAAGGTGTTGACGAAGTCCTGCACTTCGCGCAGCGCCTCGAAGCCCGCCGTGACCACCAGCCAGTCGGCCACCGGCAGGCGTCCATCGTCGAACTTGTCGCCGATGCGCAGCTGGCCGAAGTTCTCGACATCCCAGTTCTCCTCCAAGTCGAGCCGCACCTGCGTGGGCTTCTGCGGCTCGGTGGCGGTCTTCTGGTCGTACAGCTCGAACGGACCGATCAAGCGCAACAGCCGCTCGAGCTTCGACCCCGTGCCTGGACGCAGCGGAAAGGGCTTGGAGATCAGCTGCTTCGAGGGGTACACGACGATGCGCGGCCCGAACACCAGGTAGGGATTCTCGCCGAAGGCCTGCACCGGATCGGCGGGCGCGGTGGAGGGCGCGGGGGCCGGCTTGCGCGGCTCCTCGGCTTGGTCGAAGGAGCTCTTTTCGTCGCGCGCGGGATCGCGGAAATCACCCTCGCCCATGCCCTCGACCGGCGTCAGGGATCCCTTCTCGATCAACTGGCGCAGTTCGGCCAACGGATCCTCGGGCTCGGTCGCGGGCTTGGTATCGTCGACGCGCAAATCCCAGCCCGCTTCCGCGGCCGAGTCGTCGCGCGGTTCTTGGCTCGCGGCATCGCTCTGGCAGGCCGGCGTCAGCAGGCCCGCGAGCGCGACGAGGCACGCCGCGCGCATGACATCGGCAAGCGTGGTGCGCGAGTGGCGCCCGAGTCCGGTACGCATCTCAGGATGCCTCGCGACCGGAGCGGGACTCGCGGGCGACGCACTGTTGCTCGTCGCCGACGTCATGCGCGAACCATGGCGCTCGAATCGCTCCGAGGCTCTCGGTCGCGCAGATCGCCGCGGAACCACGCATGGATGGGCGGAGCGCGTTCAATACAGCGCGATGACGCTGTCGGTGACATCCGTCACGGCGCGCTTGTCCGTGTGGCGGATGGCCTTCCACACGCTGCAATAGCCCTTTTGCACGCGCAGCGCCTCGCACTTCTCGCGAATGCGGTCGACCGCCTTCTGCCGCAGTTGGATGCCCTCGGACGAGTTGGCGTCGATCTTCTCGTCCTTCATGCGCTTCATCTCGGCAGTCGCGGCCAACAAGCGGTCGTAGTCGACGACCACCGGGTTGGAGAGCTGGCGCGCATCGTCGAGCCCGCAGATGTTGTCGCCCTTGTCTACCTGCCAGCCAGCGGAGGCGACCTGCCAGCCAGCGGAGGCGACCGGCCCGACCGCGACGGAGCGCGAATCGACCGCACGAGCCGCATGGACCGTGGGCAGCGACACAGCTGCCAGAACGGCGAGGGCGGAGAGGGCGGTCAGGATGCTGCGTTGCATGGCGCGGTGCCTCAAGGAGGCGGGCTCGGAGTTGTGGCGGTGGCGGAGCGGGGGCTCGTCGGATCTCGTCGCGGTCGCGGCACGCCCGATCCCGGCCAGTGGCGGAGGCGCTCGGCGAGCGTCCATCCGACCAGCCCTCCGCTGACTACGCGGAGTGGGACCACCGAGCGCCTGCGAGGGCTCTGATTCCGTTCTAGTTGTACCAAACAGGCCGCGAGGGCACATCTCACGGAGGAAAAAACGAAGTTCTCCACCAGCCGATCCCCCCCCCTCTTCCTTCGGCCCGCGCGACCAGCGCACTTGCGCGCAGTCCGCCCACAAAGCCCAAATCCGCACCGGCCCTCGTCGGACGCACCGCGCAGGCACGCTGCTTGGGCATGCTTCTTCGGCAGGCCCCAAAGGCTCGCGACTCGCACATGGCGAGGCGCGCCGCCCGGTGCTTCCGGACGGCGCGCCTGTGGACCGAATCCTTGGGACGCGGGGGTTCAGGTCGCCATGGTGGCGGCCTTGGCCGACAGCTTGATCTTGCCGCGGTCGTCGACGTTGATGATCACGACCTCGATCTGCTGGCCCTGCTCGACCACGTCGCCGACGCGGTCGACATAGCCCTCGGCCAGTTCGCTCACGTGGCACAAGCCTTCCACGCCCGGCAGGATCTCGATGAAGGCGCCGAAGTCGCGGATCGACTTGACCGTGCCGGTGTAGCGCGTGCCGATCTTGGGCGTCTCGCACATCGAACGGATCGAGTTGGCGCAATCCTTGACCATGCGCGAATCGTTGCCGAAGACCTGCACGTTGCCGGCGTCGTCGAGCACCGACACCCGCACCTTGTACTGCTCCTGCAGCGCCTTGATGGTCTTGCCGCCCGGGCCGATCAGGAAGCCGATCTTCTCGCCCGGGATCTGCAGGGCCTCCATGCGCGGCGCGTAGTCGCTGATGTCGCTCATCGGGCGCGGCACGGCCTTGAGCATCTCCTTGAGGATGTGCTTGCGGCCGCCCTTGGCTTGTTCGAGCGCCTCCTTCATCCATTCGCTCGGGATGAAGTCGATCTTGATGTCCATCTGCAGCGCGGTGATGCCGCGCCCGGTGCCGGCGACCTTGAAGTCCATGTCGCCGTGGTGGTCCTCGGACCCCATGATGTCCGACAGGATCATGTAGCGCTTGCCGTCGGAGATCAGGCCCATGGCGATGCCCGCCACCGGCTGCGCGACGGGCACGCCCGCCAGCATCATCGAGAGGCAGCCGCCGCACACCGAGGCCATCGACGAGGAGCCGTTGCTCTCGGTGATGTCGGAGACGATGCGCACCGTGTACGGGAAGCGCGCCTTGGTCGGCAGCACGCCCGCCAGCGCGCGCTCGGCCAGCATGCCGTGGCCGATCTCGCGGCGGCCGGGGCCGCCGAGGCGCTTGGTCTCGCCCACGCTGTAGGGCGGGAAGTTGTAGTGCAGGTAGAAGGCCTTCTTGTACTCGGCCTCGATGCCATCGATGATCTGCTCGTCGTCCGGCGTGCCGAGCGTGCACGACACGATCGCCTGCGTCTCGCCGCGCGTGAACAGCACCGAGCCATGCTGGCGCGGGATGAAGTTCGGCACGATCGTGATCGGACGGATCTCGTCCTTGGCGCGGCCGTCGACGCGCTTGCCGAGGAGGATTATCTCGCGCTCGCGCTCGGTGACCAGGTTGCCGAAGTACTTCTTGGCTTCCTTCTCGCGGTTCTTGGCGTCCTCGGCCGATCCGGCGGCGATCCACGACTTGACGCAGTCCTTCTTGAGGGCGTCGATCGCGGCGTAGCGGTCGTGCTTGCCCGGCGTGGGCAGCACCGCGTCCAGCTGGGAGGCGTACTTGGCGACGTGCGCCTTGAGCGCCTCGTCGACGGCCGGCGGCGCCCAGTCCATGGCCGGGCGGGCCACCTTGTCCTTCAGCTCGTCGACGGCGGCGATGATCTCGGCGATCACGGCGCGCGCCATGTCGAGGGCCTCGACCATCTCCTCCTCGGAGAGCTCCTTGGCGCTCGACTCGACCATGCAGATGCCGTCCTTGTGGGCGGCGACGACGAGGTCGAGGCGCGACTCCTCGCGGCGGCGCTCGTCGGGCGGGAAGGCGCACAGCTTGCCGTCGAGGTGGCCGATGCGCACGGCGCCCAGCGTGGCCTTGAAGGGCACGCCGCTGATGCGCACGGCGGCGAAGGCCGCGATCATGGCGCAGATGTCGGGATTGCTCTGTCCGTCGTACGACAGCGCGTGGCTCATGACCTGCACTTCGCGCGTGAACTCCTCGGGGAAGAGCGGGCGGATGGCGCGGTCGATCAGGCGCATCGTCAGCGTCTCCTTGGTGGTGGGACGCCCTTCGCGCTTGAAGAAGCCGCCCGGGATCTTGCCGGCGGCCTCGGTCTTCTCGCGGTAGTCGACGGTCAACGGGAAGAAGTCGATGTCGTCGCGCTGCGGCCCGACGCACGCGGCGGCGAAGCACATGGTGCCGCCCAGGGTGGCGATCACGGCCCCGTGGGCCTGGCGGGCGACTTGCCCGGTCTGCAGGACCAATCGGACTCCGCCGACGGTCGCTTCCACGGTGGTGGGAAGGGGATGGTTGCTCATTGCGGTTTACGTCTCTTCTCGTTGTCTCGTTGTCGTCTTGTCTAGTTTCTTTGACAGTTGCTCGTCGTGGGCGCGGCGCGCAGCGCACCTCGTGGGCGCGGCGGCCACTGGCGCGCGGCGCCGGCTCGCGCCGGGCGATGCGCGCGCGGCGTCCTTGGCCGTCGGTGCTCGCGCGCCGATGGGCACCCCGATGGGCTCCGTGATCCGGTCTTCCAAGGAGCCCGCCGCTCGTCGCGCAGATTGGCGGGACGAGCGGGTGGATGCAAGACGCGCGCGGCCCGCGAGTATCGCGGGCCGCGGCGTCGAAGGGCTCAGCCGCGCAGGCCGAGGCGCTCGATCAAGGACTGGTAGCGCGCCGTGTCGTTGGTGCGCAGGTACTTCAGCAGCTTGTTGCGCGCGCCAACCATGACGAGCAGTCCGCGGCGCGAGGTGAAGTCCTTGCGGTGGATCTTGAGGTGCTCGGTCAAGTGGTTGATCGTGGCGGTGAGCAGCGCGACTTGGACTTCCGGGGAGCCGGTGTCGCCGGGCTTGGTCGCGAACTTCTGGATGAGGGACTGCTTGGTCTCGGCCGTGATCGGCATAGGTTTCCTTTGGGCCGCCCCGCCTCGAGATCGCATCTCGAGATCGAATCGGGACCGGCGTGCCTGCTTCGAGGTGACTTGCCCTCAGCCCAGGGAAAGGTGCCCCAGGCCGGGGTGCGAACGGGTGGACGCGCCCGTTCACGCGGCTCGCAGGGCTGCCCGCGAGCGCGCAGAAGATAGCAGACGCGGCCCAAGAGGGCCACAAACACCGTCTAGGCTGTCGGGAGCGTCCCGCTAGGGCCCACTGCTACGGCTCACTGCGGCCCACCACGCCCCCCAAGCAACCGCGTCTGGGCTCACCCCGCCACTGTCTCCGGTTTCGCCTGACCTGCAAGTCTGGCCATGGGCCACTGCCAAGCACGTTGTGCCGCGGCGCAGGCCGGGCGAGCAGGCCGCGCGAGGCGAGCAGGCCACGCGAGGCGAGCAGAGTCCAGCGCCGACTCAACCGTTGGCGTAGCCCGGCACCGGGTTGCGCGCCGGCAAGGCCTCGAGCACTTCGCCCGTGATGTACTCGCAGGCAGCGCGCAGGCGGGCGGCGCTGGTCGCGTATTGATCCTTGTGCGAGCTGCAGTCGAAGCGTCGCTCGACGCTGCCGGTCCACAGCACGGTGCCATCGGCCGAGTCGACCATGCGCATCGTCATCGACACCGTGATGGCGCCGTTGGTGTCGAACAAGCTCGTGTCGAAGCGCGCGACCTTGGTCTCGAACACCGCTTGCTCGGCGAGGGAGCCGCTCTTGTAGCCGGCGTCGACGACCTTCTTGTCCACTTGGCGCAACGCGAGCGGGCTGTAGCGGCGCGCGATCAAGGCCTGTTGGATCCCTTGGCGCAGTTCGTCGCCGGGCACGTACGCGTCGCCTTGAACCGGGGCCACGACGACCTCCATCGGGCTGCGCGCCTCGAGCAGCGCGGACCCGCTCGTGCGCACACCACCATCGGCCGGCGGCTTGGGCAGTTGGGTGCAGGCGACGAAGACGAGGGAGGAGACGAGGAGGGCGGCGTTGAGCGGGCGGATCACGGTGGTTCCTGCGTGGCGCAAGGGGCGCGCGACCTGTTCGCGCGCGGCAATGCATTGGGTCGGAGGATGCACACTGCGCCACCCGCGATCAAGCGTGCAGCCTTGGACTTCGCGCAAAGCCGCAATCGCGCTCCTACAACAGGAAATCGCATGCCCTGCCCGGCCGCATGCCCTGCCCGGCCGCATGCCCTGAACGGCCGCATGCCCTGCGCCGCCGCGGCCCCCCCGACGGATGCGGGCGGGAGCTTCGCCGCCAGCTGGCTCGTCAGGGGATGGTGGTCGTGAGGGCGGACGAGCGGTAGATCCTCGTCGCTTCGCGCTCGAGATCGGCGAAGCTCCAGTTGGTCGGGTCGAACAACTCCCAACTGCAACCTTCGACGGTCACTTGGTAGCTCCCGCCGGTGCCCGGCTCGAGCGGCAAGCCCGACCCCAGCCCGATCAGCGGCAAGGGCACGCGCACCACCGATTCGCCGGCGGGCTTGACGGCCCAGATGGTCCAACCGCGCGCACCCGAACCGGCCAACTGCACGCGATGGACCTCGACCGGCGCCGTCTCGCAGGCGTAACTCAGCTCGATGGCGGCCGACAACGCTGGACGCGCGAAGGAGAGGTCCGCGGCGTCGTCGATCGGTTCGGGAAAGACCAACGCAGCGGGTGGAGTCGAGCTCCGCGGTCGCAGCGTGGCCGATCCACCACCTGCGTAGTCGATGTCCACACGTACGAGTAGATCCGGATCGATGGCGCCCTTGCCCACGAGTTCGCCGGGAGGCACCACGGCCTCCGGGTCGCTGTCGTCGCCGCCGAACGCGACACCGCCCGCGGCGCTGCGCACCGCCCAAGCGTTGGGCAGCGCGTCGAAGACCTGTCCCAGGCCCACCGCGACCGGCAGGCCCAGCCCCGGCACGAGACCCTCCACGCGCGCGCGTGGATCAGAGCTCGGCGCCAGATTGCCCGTGGCCTGAACGGCCAGCACCGCAGGTTCGAAGGCTGCGTACTCCGCGGGAGTCGCGGGATCGGCCAGCAGTGGATCCATCGACAGCACCAGCCCGGTTTGGTTGGCGCCCTGCCCGGGTGGGACCGGGAAACGGATGGCCATGCCGACGAGGAAGGCCTGGGCGTTGAACACTTGCGGCGCTAACGCCGGCGTGGTGGCGAAGCCGCTGAGCGCGCCAGTGCGGCGCGGACGCACGGCGCTGGCCGGAAAGTTGCACTCCAAGCGCTGGTTGGCGCTGGAGAATCCGCACGTAGCCACGGCGATCGGCGCGGCGCGCGGATCCTGGCGGGCATCGCGCACGGACTTCGCCACCGAGCCCGTCCCTAGCAATGGGTTCGTGCTGGTGATGGTGCCCGCGACCGTGGCGGCACCCGGTTCCACTGGCACGAGACCGATGCTGGTGCGCGAGCCTCGCACGCCGGAAACCGTCGCGAGTCCGTAGCCTGCGGCATCGACGGTGACGATCGCCTCGAGGAGCCGTCCGGGCAGCAAGGGGAGATCGTACGCTCCACTCGCGTTGGTCAGGCCCAGATCGACCTCCACGTACCCGGCGCCCTCTTGCTTGTGCACGTGCACCTCGGCGCCGGGGATGGGCGCCAAGGTCTGGGCGTCGTAGACCTCGACCAAGAACACCTCGTCGTCGATCGAACCCAGGCTGGCTGCTCCGCGCTGCACGAAGCTCGCCTCGATGGGCGGAGAGGCGTTGAGCGCGCGGTCGTACACGACCAGCGTGAAGGGCACTGGAGCGTCGAACAAGCCCAGGTCGCCGAGTCCCAGGACGGGAGCGGCCAAGAACAGGCCGGATTCGTCGGACCCGAGCACCAACGGCGCGATCCCGTCCTCGCGTTCGTTGTCGACTCCCAGCGCGGTCACGCGCGCCGCCTGCACGCTCTCGTTGGCGCGCGCCAGGACGCACAACTCGCGCTGGTCCGAGCGCAAGACCAGCGTGTTCGTGCCCGTGGCGCCGAAGCCCACGAGGCTCGGCGGCGTCAGGTCCAGCACCGGCGACTGGCGTCCAGCTGTCGTCGCATCGGTGTCGAGCAGCTCGACTCCCGTGCGCGCCGAGCCGCGCTTCACGGCGAAGGCGAAGTCGATGGCGCCCTCCTTGACGCGCGGCGTCACAGGCGAGGTGCTCGACAAGAGGCCGACTTCGGCGGCGGTCAGGGTGAAGCTCGTGAAGGGCGCCTCGAGCGGCACATCCCGGTAGAGCGAGATCAACGGCGCGTTCTCCGCCACGGCGGGATCGCGGCCGAAGATGTAGAACTCGAGCCTGTCGCCGCTCGCCGCGTCCGGGCACTCGACTTCGATGGCGAGATTCGCCGGGCCAACCAGCGCATCTCGGCCGATGGCTTCCTGCGGGAAGCTCGCGATGCGCGCCGCGCTCGGTGGCGACACCAAGGCGGTCCTGAAGTCGAAGTCGAAGGTGGCCAGTTGCGTGCCGTCCTCGTCGAGGATGCGCGCCGCGCTCGGCGACAAGGTGACGGCGACCTCGTTGTCCACGCCCAGCGAACGCGCCACGCCGTCGAGGTCGACGCTGCGCCAGCGCCACACGCGCGTATCGGTCTGCACCCCCGCCAGCGAGACGGCCTCGGGCTCCGGATCGAAAGGCGGGTCCTGTCCATCGATCTTGACGATGAACGAGGCGTCGCCGACGGTCGCGTCGTCAAGGGGCCGCGAGAAGACGACCACGATCTCGCTCGTGGTCGGCGCGTTGGTGGAGAGATCAGCGGGATGCACGGCCACGACCCTGGGGGCGGCCGGCGCCGTGCCGGCGATGGCGAACGACCCGAAGCTCCCGCTGCTCGGCGCCTGCAGCGCTTGCCCGTTGCGGTCGAGGACCTGCTGGCCTTCGCGCAAGCGCAAGCTGAAGCCCGCGCCCAGCGTCAAGCCGCCCCCGCCCGGCAGCGGATAGAGCACGAGCACCCGGCCGTCCCCCACCACCGACGAAGCGGCGATGGGCAGCGCGGTGATCCCGTCGTCGCCCACGAGTTGGAAGGCGGTGCCCGGGTTCGCGCCCGCGACGGCCTCGCTGAAGACCAGCACGATGGGCGTCGTGGGGTCCTCGTTCTGGCCCGTGGGCAGCATGCGCTCGAGCCGGATGGGCTCGGGCAGCACGATCTCTCCCTCGGATGGCACCGTGGCTGGCGCTGTCCCGAGCGCTCCACCGCCGGCGTCCTGCGAACAGTCGCCACCGAAGACGCAGGCCGGGTTGTCGCAACCGGGCAGCCAAAGAGTGGCGGCCGCGGCCAGCAGGGTCGCGAGGAGTTGGGGACGCATGAGTCGAACTTGGACGCGCACGATGGGCCCATCTTCCCTTGGCGCGGCCGAGGATCCAAGCGCAAGCCCTACCTCCACCTGCTCCTCGCGCGCTCCACGCAGGCCGCGCGACCACGGCGCGACCGGGGCGTGACCGCGGGATCGCTCCCCCCCTAGCGCGTCCTCGCACCCCCTCCTCGGGCTAGAATCCCGCGCTCGGCCATGCGCGTCCCCAACCAGACCAGAGCCTCGACGCTCCCGCGCCGCGAGTCGTGCCTGCCAGCCGACTTCCCGGCGGTCTTGGCGTGCACCGTCTTGGCGCTCCTCTCCTCCTGCGGCGCCCCGCCGCGCGCTCAACCGGCGGACGCGGCAGCTGAAGCGGAGCGCACGCAGGCCTTGGTCGAGCAGGGCGTGGACGCTCGGCTGGCGGCGATGTTCCCGCAAGCGCGGCCTCCCTACAGCGCGGACTCGTTGCGCTCCACCCTGCTGGGCGGCGTGCTCGTGGCTCAGGGCGAAGAAGAGCAGTTGATCGCCTGGGTGCGCGCGGGCGAGTACGAGAAGGCGCGCGAACTGCTGGCGCGACGTCTGGCGCAAGTCGACTGGGATGCGGCGCGACGCAGCGTGGAGGCCGGCGATGCGCGCTCCGCCTTGGCGCGCTACGACCTCGCGCTCGAGAGATCGCCGCGCGAGCGCCAGCTCCGTCTCGAGCGCGCCGAGCAGATCGCCGCCGTGGCGAGCCTCGACGGCGACGCGCCGCTCATGGCCGATGCGCTGGCCGAATTCGAGGCGGTGCTGGCGGGCGGAGCCGACATCCGCGCCGCGTTGGGCGCGGCGCGCGCCGCGGCCGGCTGCGCGGCATGGGAGCGCGGTCTGTCCCATGCGCGCGCCGCCATGGCCGCTGCATCCGGCGAGGACGCGCCGCACCTCGCCATGGCGCGCCTCGTGGCCGCGGACCTCTGCCTGCGTTCGGCGCGCGCGCTGCGCGACTCCGGCGAGGGCGGTCGCGCGCTGGAACTCTCGGAGGAGGGCTTGGCCTTGCTGCACGAGGCCTTGCGCGAAGCACCCGACGACCAATGGGCGCGACGCGCCTTGGTCGACGAGTTGCAAGTGCTCGCGCGCCACGCGACTGCGCGCGACGAGGCGCTCGCGGGGCTCGCCGAGCTGGGCTCCGACGCGCGCCTGCTGGCCGCGCTGGCGAGTTCGTCGCGCGCGCTCGCCGGGCGCGAGCTGTGGCTGGCGGACTTGCGCGCGCTCGCCGCGAAGCAGCCGGACTGGCCGGCGCTGCAGCACGAGCTGGGACGCGCGCTGCACGAGGAGGGTCTCGAGCAACTCGACTTGGCGCGCGAGCAGGACGAAGCGGCCGTGCGGGCCCGCGCGGCCTTCGACGAAGCCGAGCGCAGCTTCGCGTTGGCCGCGAACGACGTCGTCCTGCGACCGGACGCCGATGCCTTCCGCGCCGTGGCGCGCTGCGCCCTCGGGTGGCTCGACTTGCGCGCCGGCGAACTCGAAGCGGCGCGGCGACGCTTCCTCTCCGTGCAGGACCTAGGACTGGCGCTGCTGCGCGTCGAAAGCTCGCCCCTGGTGCCCTGCGCCGTGGCGGGCTTGCACGCGCTGGGCGCGCGCTTCGCCGAACGCGCGCAGGACCCGCTGAAGAAGGAAGCGCTCGACGCGCTCGAGTCGGCGGCGCGCATCTACGCCTTCCTGCACGAAAGCGAGCCGGAGGTGGTCGACTGGGCCAACAACGCCGGCTTCTTCCAACGCGATCTGGCGGTGGCGCTCGAGATCCGCGCGCGCGAGCTGGAGTCCAAGGACGACTCCGCGGGCGCCGGGCAGCTCTTCTCCCGCGCACGGGAGACGATGGAGGCCAGTTGGCGCTGCTACAAGGCGGCGGCGCGCCTCGCTCCCGACGATGCGCGGATCACCAACGACGCCGGGCTGGTGCTCGCGTACTACTTGCAGCGCGACGTGCCGCTCGCCAAGCAGATGCTGCTGCGCGCCGTCGAGCTGGGCGAGCGCCAAGTGCGCGAGCTCGAGTCGGCGCTGCGCGCCTCCGAGTCCGAGGAAGCGCGCGAATCGGCGCGCCGACGCCTCGAGGAAGTCTCCACCGCGCTGGGCGACGCCTGCCAGAACCTCGGCGTCCTGTGCTTGACCCTCGAAGGCGACCCGCGCGCAGCCAAGGCTTGGCTCGTGCGATCGCTCGAGACGGGCGTCGACCCGCGCGAGGAGGTCCGCGGCAAGGGCGGCTTCCTCGAACGCTGCGCAGCCGCCATCGATGCCGGCATCGACACGCGCTTGCGACCCGAACAACGCTGGGCGGCCCCCGCGGCCCCCGGCGCCTCCACCAAGAAGAAGAGCTAGGAAAGAGACCCGGGAAACCATGAAGCAATTCGCCTGCCTGCTGCTCGTCGCTTGCTCCACCCCTCTCGCGCTCGCCGGCGCCATCGTCTCGCCCGCGATCGCGAGTCCGCTGCAGTCGACCGACGCGCTCGTGCAGAAGGGCCGCGCGTTGCTCGAGCAAAAGAAGCCCGCCGAGGCCCTGGCCGCCTTCGAAGAAGCCGACAAGCTCGCGGGCGGCGGCTTGGCGACGCGTCAATGGGTGTTGCGCGCGCGCCTCGACCTCGGCCAGGTCGACTCCGTCCTGTCCGACGTCGAGAAGCTCGAATCCCAGGGCCAGAAGGGCGCCGCGATCGACTACCTGTACGGCATGTGCTTCGCGGCGCGCGCGCAGAAGTCGATCGCCGAAGGCGGCAACGGCGGCATCATCGCCATGGCCTTCGCCGACTCGGCCACCTACCTCAAGTCCGCGCTGAAGGCCGAGCCCAAGCTGTATCCCGACGGCTGGCGCACGCTGGCCGAGTCGGCCTGGAACGCGCAAGACCTTCCGGCGGCGCGCGAGGCGGCGGACACGGCCTGCGCGCTCGCGCCCGAGGACGACGCCGCGCGCACGATGCTCGGCAAGGTGTGCTTCTCCCAATACAGCGCGGCCAAGGACGACGAGGCGCGCAAGGCCGAAGCGGCCGCGCACCTCGAGGCGGCGCGCGAGGCCTTCGAAGGCGCCCTGCGCTTGTGCGTGGCGCGCAAGGAGCCCGAGTGGCGCGCGAGCGAAGCCGGCGTGCGCGTCGAGCTTGCACGCGTGCACGCCTGGAAGGGCGACAAGGCCGCCGCCGCCAAGCAATACGGCGCCGCCTTCGGCCTCGCGCCGCAAGCGATCGACATCGCCGAGGCGCGCGGCGTGCTCGACTCCGCGCAGTTCGTGGCGGCGCTCGAGGCGGCGCGCGACTCCTACGCGGCGACCTGGGGAGTCGAGGGCTCCGGCGACGCGGGCGTGTGGTGGTGGCTCGGCTACGCGCGCTACGCCGACAAGCAGCACGAAGGAGCGGAGGAGGCCTTCGCCAAGGCGCTCGCCAAGTGGCCCGACTTCGTCAACAGCCACTACTACATCGCCATGTCGCGCTACTTCCGCCAGGACTACGACGGCGCGGTGGAGTGGTTCCACAAGCACCACCTCGCCAACGCGGCCGATTGCGCCGCGAGCCTGTCGGCCAACAAGGAAGAGAACATCCGCATCCTCGACTACTTGATCGGCCTGCTGGTGCCCAAGGGGAAGAACCTCGAGGCTTCGTGGCTGGCGCGCATCGAGACGACCATCGAGCCGGCGAATTCGCTGTATTGGAACAACCTCGGCTTGTTCCTGCGCGACGCGGGCGAGCAGAAGAACCGCTCGAAGAAGCCCGAGGACAAGGCCGCGGCCAAGCAGTTGTGGGAGGAGGCCTACACGGCCTACGCCAAGGCGCTGGAACTCGCGCCCAAGGATCCGAACTACCTGAACGACATCGCGGTGATGCTGCACTACTACCTCGATCGCGACCTCGACAAGGCGCTCGAGTGGTACAGGCAGGCCGCCGTCGAAGCGGAGAAGGAACTGGCGCGCACCGACTTGACCAGCGAACTGAAGCAGATCCGAGCCATCGCCAAGCGCGACGCCAACAACAACCTCAAGCGCCTGGAAGAGCTGCTCGAGCTGCGGCGCAAGAAGGCGGAGGAGAAGAAGGACGCCAAGAAGGGCGGCGACCAGCAGGGCGAAGGCGCCGGAGACGGCGCGCCGCGACACGGCGACCAGGCTGCGCGCTGAAAGGCTCGCGCTCCGCGATGGACCTGCCGATCCGCTTCCTCGAGGCTCCTGTCGCCGAGCCGGTGATCAAGATCGACGGCGCTTGGGAAGGTCCGGGCCTCGACTTGTCGCACTGGCCGGGGCACCGCACGCCGGAAGCGCTGCGCCACGACCTCTCGACCGGAGTGGCGCTGCGCTTCGCGCGACTGCCCGAGCACGATCGCGCTCGACTCGCCGCGGGTTGCGTGGCGCTGGCGGTGAATCACTACGACACCGACGGCGTGCTGGCCTTGTGGGCCGTGCGCCATCCCGAGGCGGCGCTGCGCCACGAGGAATTCCTGCTCGAAGCCGCCTCCACAGGCGACTGGTTCCGCCTCGCCTCGACGCGCGCCTTGCGCTTCGACCTGCTCGTGCAAGTCCTCGTCGATCCCGAACGCTCGCCGTGGCGCGCGCTGTACGCAGGGCTCTCCGACGCGCGACGGCGCGAGCGTTGCCTGATCGAGCTCGTGGCGCGGCTCGAGAGTTGGCTCGACGCCGGGCGCTTCGAGCACGAGGAGCTGGTGTCGGAGGCGTGCGCGAGCATCGAAGCCGACCTAGCGGCGCTCGGCGAGTGCCGCCTCGACGACCTGCTGCACCTCGATCTCGCCGTGTGGAACCGCTCGCGCGCCGGCGCGCCGTTCGACCCCGCGCGCCACGCACTGTGCGGCGCGAGCGCACGCGACCGCCTGCTGGCGCTGGCTCCAGTCGTCGGCGGCGGCACGAGTTGCCGTTTCATGGTCAACACGACCTCGTGGTTCCCGCTCGAGGAACCGCGACTGCCGCGGCCGGATCTCGCTCGACTGGCCGCGCGCCTCGACCAGCTCGAGGGAGCCGAGCGCGACGGCTGCCGCTGGCGCGCGCAACCGAGCTCCTCCCCCTCGCCCGAGCTGTGGTATGGCCGCGCGGGCGTGCCATTCTTCGCCGAACGCAACGGCGCCTTGGGATGCAGCCGACTCGAGCCGCAGGCGATCAAGCGCGAGGTCGTCGATGCCCTGCGCGCGGCGTGGACGTTCCCCGAGGACTGAGCATCCTCGACGACTTGGCAGACGCGCGCGCGCCGAGTCCAAGGACTCCATCGCCCTCCGGTGGCTCCGTCCCGCGGCAAGAGGCTCGGCCTCTACACCGCCCCGTTGCGATCCACAGCCCCGTTGCGATCTTGGCTCGACGCGAGTACCAATGGCGCCGTGAGTCCTGCCACCACCACCGGCTCCTACGCCGCGGTCGACCTCGGGTCGAACTCGTTCCACATGGTGGTGGCGCGCTGGTCCGACGAGCATCTCGCCATCGTCGACCGATTGCGTGAACGCACGGCGCTCGCGGCTGGCTTGGACGATTCCAAGCAACTCGACTCGGCCACCCAGGATCGAGCGCTCGCCTGCCTGCGGCGCTTTGGCGAGAGGCTGCGCGGCATGCCGCCGGAACGCGTGCGGGCCATCGGCACCTCGGCGTTGCGCATGGCGCGCAACGCACGCGGCTTCCTCGCCAAGGCCGAACAGGCCCTCGGCCACGAGATCGAGATCGTCTCCGGCCTCGAGGAGGCGCGCTTGATCTACCTGGGCGTCGCTCACGACCTGTCCGACGACGCCGAACGGCGCCTCGTCGTGGATGTGGGCGGCGGGAGCACCGAGATCGTGCTGGGCGAGCGCTTCGAGCCCTTGACCGCCGACAGCCTGCACATGGGCTGCATCAACTGGACGCGGCGCTGGTTCCCCGATGGCGTCGTGACGCGCGAAGCCATGCGCCGTGCGCGCCTCGAAGCGGAGCTCGAGGTGCAACCCCTGCAGCGCGCGTACAAGGCGCTGGGCTGGGAAGAGGCGGTCGGATCCTCGGGCACGGCGCTGGCGCTGGCGCAGATCCTGCGCGCCAACGGTTGGAGCGACGGCGTGATCGACGCCAAGGGCTTGCGCAGGTTGCGCAAGGCGCTGATCGAAGTGGGACGCATCGACCGACTGCACGAAATCCCTGGTCTCGAGCCCGAACGCGCGCCCGTGATCGCCGGCGGCCTGGCGATCCTGTCAGCCATCCTCGACACCTTCAGCATCGAATCGATGGTGGTGTCGCAGGGCGCCTTGCGCGAAGGCGCGATCTACGACCTGCTCGGACGCCACCGCCACGAAGACGTGCGCGACCGCGCCATCCGGCGCTTCAGCGAACGCCACGGCGTCGACCTCGAGCAGGCCTCGCGCATCAAGCGCACCGCGCTGGCCTTGTTCGAGGACGTGCGCGAGGACTGGGGACTGGAGCGCGAGTTCGGCACGCGCTTCCTCGGCTGGGCCTCGCGACTGCACGAGGCCGGACTCTCGATCTCCCACCAGGCCTACCACCGCCACGGCGCCTACATGATCGAGCACTCCGACATGGCCGGCTTCTCGCGCGAGGACCAACTGGTGCTGGCGACGCTCGTCGAAGGCCACCGGCGCAAGTTCCCGCCGGAACGCTGGTCGCGCCTCGTGCCCGCGCACCAACAACCGGTGCTGCGCCTGTGCCTGCTGCTGCGCCTCGCCGTGCTGCTCGAACGCTCGCGCGGCCTCCGCACCGCGCCCACGGTCGAGCTGCGCGCTCGGCGCGATGGCTACGGGGTGGGCCTGCCGGCGGGATGGTTGGACGAGAACCCGCTCACGGCCCTGGATCTAGAGCAGGAAGCGGCGCGCTTGGCGCCGTCGGGGCATGTTGTGGCGCTGCTCTGAGGATGCTGGCCCCGATCATTGTGCGCGGTCGAGCGCGCTCGGAGGCCTTCATCGAGCTCAGCTTGCGCAAATTCGCGGCTTGGGTGCTGCACCACTCGCCTCCTCGAGCGTCCTTGCATTCATGGGCCATGTGGATTGATGTGAGTTGGCTCGCCAATCGCCTCCGCTGACGCCCTTCCTTGCGCCGGCGTGCGCCCCACGGGTTCCCAAGCGCGCACCGGACCAGCGGCAGCATCCCCAGCATCCTGGCGGCAGCACGCCTCCCTCGTGAGGTGCGCGTCGATGCTCGCGGAGGATGGATCACGAGACTTTGGGCGGGCGGCCAATAATTGGGAGGCCGCCGAGACGCGCGCGGCAGCCCGAGCGCGATTCTCCGGCCCTCCAAGGCCCATGCGCCAACCCGAGGCCGGGTCGAACTCGCAAGGGCCCCTTCTGACTTGGACGCACGCCGGCGATCACCAAGCAGCACCCCAGCCGGGAATTTCGTTGGCGATCACGCACAACGAGCGGGGCCAGCATCAATTCAGCCGCAATGCCGCGCCAACAACACCTGCTGCGCCGAACGCCCCTCGCCTTGGATGCGCTCGTACGAGCCGTCGCTCGCCAAGCACCACGCCTGCTGCTCGTCGTCGAGGTACAGCTCCAGCGCCTCCTCGCGCACGCGCGCCGCCAGCGCCTTGTGCTCGATGGGGAAGCACGCCTCCACGCGCGCGAAGAAGTTGCGCTGCATCCAATCCGCGCTGCTGCACCACACCTCCTCCTTGCCCCCCGCATGGAAGCAATACACGCGCTCGTGCTCGAGGAAGCGGCCGATGATCGACCGCACGCGGATGGTCTCCGAAACCCCCGGGACACCCGGGCGCAAGCAGCAGATGCCGCGCACGACGAGGTCGATGGGCACGCCGACGCGCGAGGCGCGGTAGAGGGCCTGGATGATGCGCGGCTCCGCCAACGAATTCATCTTGGCCACGATCCGCGCGGGACGGCCCGCCATGGCCTCCTCGGCCTCGCGATCGATCTTCTCGATCAGCGACTCCTGCAACGAGAACGGAGCCTGCTTGAGGCGCGAGAGTTCCATGACGCGACCGAGGCCCGTCATCTGCAGGAACATGCGGTGCACGTCCTCCCCCACGACAGGGTCGCAGGTGAGCAGGCTGATGTCGGTGTAGGCGCGCGCGGTGCGGGTGTGGTAGTTGCCCGTGCCGAGATGGCAGTAACGCACGAGACCCTGCGCCTCGCGCCGCACGACCATCAGCATCTTTGCGTGCGCCTTGTACCCGACGATGCCGTAGACGACCTTGGCTCCGGCCTCCTGCAGCTTGGTGGCGAGGTTGATGTTCGCCGCCTCGTCGAAGCGCGCGCGCAGCTCGACGACGACGGTCACCTCCTTGCCCGCGCGCGCGGCCGCGAGCAAGGCTTCCACGAGCGGCGAGTCGGCGCCCGTGCGGTAGAGCGTCTGCTTGATCGCGAGCGTGCTCGGGTCGACGGCCGCGGCGCGCACGAGCTCGACGATCGGCGTGAACGACTCGAAGGGATGATGCAGCAGCACGTCTCCGCGCGCGATGGCGTCGAACAGCGTCTCCGACTGCTGCAAGCGTCGCGGCACCGCGGGCAGGAAGGGCGGGTACTTGAGTTCGGGTTGCTCGACCATCTCCCAGATGGCCACGAGCCGGTGCAGGTTGACCGGCCCCGGCACCCGGTAGAGGTCGCCCGCGCCGAGCTGGAACTTCTCCAAGAGGAAGCGCGCCATCTCGTCGCTGGTGTCCTGCGCGACCTCGAGTCGCACGGCGTCGCCATAGTTGCGCGAGGAGAGCTCGCCCTTCAGGGCGTGCATGAGATCGTCGACCTCTTCCTCGTCGACCCACAAGTCGCTGTTGCGCGTGACGCGGAACTGGTGGCACGAGAGGACCTTCATGCCCGGGAAGATGTCCTCGACCTGGCTGTGCACGATCGACGACAACAGCACGAAGTCGTGCGTCCCCTCGGCGATCTCGCTCGGCAGCGCGATCAACCTGGGCAGCGAGCGCGGCACCTGCACGACGGCCACGCCCGCGTCGCGACCGAAGGCGTCGGCGCCCTCCAGCTGCAGCACGAAGTTGAGCGACTTGTTGAGGATCCGCGGGAAGGGGTGCGCGGGATCGAGGCCCATCGGCGTCAGGACCGGCACGACCTCCTGCTGGAAGTAGCGCTTGATCCAGCGTGCCTGCTTGGGCGTCCAGAGCGCCCGCTTCAACACTCGGATGCCGTGCCCCTCCAGTTCCGGCAGCAGCACTTCGTTGAGCACGCGGTACTGCTCGGCGACGAGTTCGTGCGCCTCCGCCGAGACCTTCGCCAGCGCTTCGTGCGGCAACAGCCCATCGGGGCCGCACTGCGTCGAACGGAACGACACTTGGTGCTTGAGGCCCGAGACGCGGATCTCGAAGAACTCGTCGAGGTTCGTCGAGCAGATCGTCAGGAAGCGCAGGCGCTCGAGCAGCGGCGTGCGCTCGTCCTTGGCCTGCTCGAGCACGCGGCGGTTGAAGGCCACCAGCGAGAGCTCGCGGTTGATGTACAACGCGGGGTCCTTGAGGTCGGGTTCGACGGTACGGTCCCGTTCGGGTGCGGAGGGCGGCTGGGTCATGGCGCGAGGGGAGACTTGGATTGTCGCCCCGCCCTACCTTGCACGCCAGCTTGACGGCCCGCGGAACTGGCACGGGTTTGCAAAGACCGGCATCCTCCCGAAGAAACCGTAGGATATCGCAGTCCTTCCCATGCTTGATGCAGCACACAAAGCGGCAGCGCTCGGCCCTGCGCTGGATGAAGGCCTGGCGTTGGCTGGCTTGGCCGATGCGCTGCGCCGTGCGCGCACGGAAAGCTCGCCGGAGTCCATCCACGCCCTGCGCACGCTCGCGGCGAAGCTCGAGGCGCGTCTGCGCCTGTGCGGCCGTCGTGCGCTGCGCGACGACCTGCGCGCACTGCGCCGCGCCTGCGCCCATCTGCGCGACCTCGACGCCTGCCCGCCTCGCTCGCTTGCGGAAGAGGAGGTGCGTGCTCGTCGCACCGCACAAGTCGCGAGGCTCGCGCGCGACCTCTCCTCGCACGAGCTCGAGGCCCTGTGCGCCGGCCTCGCCTTCGTGCCCAGAGCCGAATTGTCCAACTTGCTCGAGCGACTCGCCACGTGGCAGCGCAAGTTCGTGGTCCAAGGTCGCGCGGCTTGGCGCGAGGAAGCATCCATCGCCCTGCACGCCTTGCGGCGACGCGCGCGCCGCATCCGTCATGCACGCGAGTGGCTGGGCCTCGACGCCACCGACTTCGCGCGCGCGCACTCGGCGCTGGGACGCTGGCACGACCTGCAGGTCTCCGGCGAGACGGACAAGTCGCCACTGGAAGAGTCCCTGCGCGTCGCCAAGCTGGCGTGGCGCGCGGCCGCCAAGTCGGTCCTCGAGGAAGGAGGCTCGAAGTGAAGCTCTGGCTCGTGCGCCACGCCATCGCGCTGGAGGCGGCGGAAGGCCGGCCAGACGCCGTGCGCCCACTCTCGGAGCGCGGCCGGGAGCGCTTCGCGAGCGCGCGGCGCGGCCTGCGCGAGCTCGGAGCGCGCTTCGACGAGTTGCGCTTCAGCCCGCTGCTGCGAGCGCAGGAAACGGCCGACCTCCTCGCTCCCTTGTGCGACGGCCCGCTGGTCGTCGATGGCGGCCTCGCCCGCGAGGCGGACGAGGCGCTGCTTGGCCGACTGCGCGGACAGAGCGTCGCGCTCGTGGGCCACGAGCCGCACCTTTCGCGCCTCGCGCTTTGGCTCGTCTGCGGCTGGGAGGCACTCGACGCCCGCGCGGGACTGCGCTTGGGCAAGGGCGGCGCGATCCTGCTCCAAGGCGAGCCGCGTCCCGGCGCCATGCATCTGGTGCACTTGCTCCAGCCGCGCACATTGCGGCGACTGGGCCGCTAGGCTGCCCCGGCAGCACGCAACGTGCGACGCATCGACCACGCGCTCCACAAGAGGATCGCGGCCGTGGCGGCGAAGACACCGCGAATGCCGATGTGCGCGCTGGCCCAGCCCCCCGCGATCGACGACACCGCGATCGACATGGTGCGCACGCCGAACACGATGCCGAAGGCGCCGCCGCGGCGTTCGACAGGCACTTCGTTGGCCGCGAGACCGAAGCTGCAAGGCGCGCTGCCCGCCATGGTCACCCCGAAGACCCAGCGCGCCGCCACCAGCAACGCGACCCATCCCGCCATGGCGTGCGCGAACAAGGCCAGAGCGCTCGCCGCGGCGCAGGCCACCAGTGCTTGCGCATGCCCGTGCTTGTCGCCCCAACGCCCCCATGCCGGCATCGCCAGCATGTGCAGCAGCGCGCTGCCGCTGAACAGCAAGCTCGTCCACGTCGGCCACCGCGCCGGGTCGTCGACTAGATCGCGCACATGCAGCTCCAGGATCGGATTGGTGGCTCCCAGTCCGAACTGCACGAAGAAGACGATGGCCAGCGCCGCGCGCAAGCGAGGACTCTCCAGCGTCGCGCCCAAGTCCCCTTTCAGCCCGTCCCACGCCGCCCCGATCCCGCGCCACGGACGCGCCGGAGCGCGCTGCCCGTGCTCCTCGTGCGCCAGCGCCACGACCACGATCGCCGACGCCAAGGACAACGCGGACACCACGAGGAACACATCCGCGCACCCGACCCACGGCACCAGGATCGCCCCGAGCACGGGCCCGAGCACGGTCCCGGCCGCCATCGCCGTCTGCAACGCCCCCGACAACCTGCCTTGCTCTCCCAACGGCGCCCCCACGGAGACCAGCGTGAGGCTAGGCGCCGCGAACCCGCTGAACGCCCCCTGCAGCACCCGCAACACGAGCAGCTGCATCGGCGTGCGCGCGAAGTACATCAAGCCCACGAAGACCGTGATGGCAAGCAACGACCTCACCACCATGATCTTCCTCCCCACTCGATCCCCCAGCACCCCCCACAATGGCGAGGTCAACGCAGCGCTGAACGGCGCAGCGCCGTAGCAGAACCCGGCCCACAGGGCGATGTCATCGCGATCGGCCATGCCCAGCGCTTCGAGGTGCGTGGGGAAGTAGGGAAGGAAGCTCATCATGCCGACGGCGGTGATGAGGTTGGCGGTCCAAACGGACCACCAGGTCAGTTTCCAGCGGGGCACGGGGGGAGACTAGCAGCTTCCGATGCTGGCCCCGTTCGTTGTGCTCGAAATCGCGCCAGCCTGCTGCATCGCCTGCGGTCCCGAGCGTCAGTGAGTTGGAGGGCCATGGCGTCGCTGCGCGCCGCCGGCCCGCCCC
>Ga0172376_10001938_pt1 | contig 25906 bp, 32 predicted proteins | sample Lak35m_FD_121114 | JGI IMG/M metagenome (GOLD analysis project Ga0172376, IMG submission 121114) | Freshwater microbial communities from Kabuno Bay, South-Kivu, Congo - kab_092012_35m | ecosystem: Environmental > Aquatic > Freshwater > Lake | place: Democratic Republic of the Congo: South-Kivu...
AGACAAAACAAACTTCCAATGGCGAATGTTAACCGAAGAGGGAAAGTTATTCACGGTTTATGACTGGAAGGAATACAGACCCTTAGATGAGAATGAAATCATCGAATGGCACATCGGAGGCTATGATGAGGCAGACACAACAGATGCCTTAAACGAAATGGCTAGCGCATTAAATGGGATTTAAACCCAGAAAAAGCTTTCCAAACCCAAGAGCAATCTTGGGTTTTTTTTGTGGGATTTGGAATCCGATGCGTCATATGTGAATTCTTGGAGGCGCCCGGGAACAGCATAGCAGAGCAATAGCTGGTCTGTGCTGCTCTTTCCGGGGTGCCTCCAAAGTGAGACAGTTGTTGACAGTAACATGTTGACAGTAAACAGTTCAGTGTCGATCGGATTAACTGCAGAGGCGCCTCCCAAATTTTGTAGATGCGTTGTAGATGTGAATAAAGATATATAGAGAAAATAAGGCACATCAAACTTTTTATCGGGTCTACTCCGGCCACCGCTGGTAAAAAATAAACACAACACACAATGAAATTAGACGCTAACAAATTCTCTTTTGCTCAGATGACGAGCAACACTAACGGCAAAACATCAGGTTCTGGTTCCATGGGAATCCTTATCATTATCACGGGGTGCCTCACTTTTCTCTTAGGTTCCGTGGGCATGATCTTCAAAGCCACAGATGCCAACATCCTCATTCAATCGATCGCTCTTGTTTATGCGGGTGCCCTCTTGCTCGGATACCGCAAAGCCAAAGACTCGGATGTCAAACAGGAGTTGCCCGAGCAGCCTGCTAATGCAGCACCTGAGGCGCCCGAGACGCAGACCGATTCGGCTGTTTAAACTCGTTTTACGACACTCTTTTTCGGGCGAATGCCTAGATCCGGGGCGAGTCAAGAAAGTGTACCTATGGCTTCCTAATGATGCTATACATGATTATGCAGACCTCTGCTATTAACGGGGTCTCCCGGGGGATCCCGCGTACGTGCGAGGGTATTTTTCAAAAAAAATGGAAAATTTTTTTTAAATCAGATAGAAAGTTCTATATTTGTGTCAGCCAAACACAAAACAGATTATGAAAGAGTTTAAAGAAATTTTCACATCCATCACCCAATTCGCAAAGGAAGATCCCAAAGAATTCTTTGTATCCATCATCACCATCATCGTTATTTTTGCATTTCTTTATTTTTCACTTTGGACCGTTCACATCATTCAAGGATAATGGCAATCACAGCTAAAGCACTCAGAGAAGCAGGATTCACACGACACAGTAAAGACAATGTGGAATTCTGCTTTGATAATTGGGACTACATGTACAGTGTTCCCAAACAAACTCTCTACTTCATCAACGATGGATATGGGGAGCCAGAAGAGATAGCACGATACACAGTGTTAGAAGAACTGCTCGAAGCCCTGGACGCCCTCTGTGGATCCCGGGATCCTGAAGAGATCTAAAATTCACACATCTCATTTAACCCGAGGCAACCGCTTCGGGTTTTTTGTGTGCTGGGGAAAAGTGAGGAAAAATAGGAAATCATGGGGATTTCCAGGAGGCGCCTACCCCCTCGTTTAAATCCAGATTTGGATCGAAAGATTCGAGGAGCCTCCCAAGAGGGACTATTTGTTACAGGTCTGAGATTTTACAGAGTCGCTGGCCCGCTTCTCTTCCGGGGCACCTCCGAGACATGACGATTCGGCATGAAAAAAGTGGTGAAAAGTTTTTTAGTTTCGATAGAATTTTCTATATTTGCATCATCAAACAATTATTCACTTAAAAAACAAACATCCATGACTCAAATCAAAATCACACTCAGCAACTCCTACACTCTTATCGGCCCCAAGGAAAATAAATTGAAGGCCCGGGAAATCGTCAAGGAGATGGAAAGGGAGATGAAATCGGAATTTAGACAGGCTATGGAAAATTCTGGGGAATCTGCCGCAATGGATGCAAGGGATGATGTTTACTGGGAATTCGGATTTAGGGAATCCCTTATGGAATTGGGTTTTGAAATGGAGGAAGAGGATTAACCCCTCCTCAAATTAAATGGAAGCCTGGGTGTATCCCGGGCTTTTTTGTGGCCAGGGGCAACCCCGGAAAGTGAAGTATGAAATCCTGGTTCGGATCTGGAAAATTTGGGACGCCTCCACACCTCATCCGAAATCCTGGTTCGGATCTGGAAAATTTGGGGCGCCTCCTGCGTGTGACGTCTCTATCATGGCTTTACCCCACCAAATAAAACTGGTGAAATATTTTTTTTATTTGGATAGAAAGTTCTATATTTGCTCCATCAAAACAAACACATATAGTCAGGTGGTGAAATTGGTAAACACGCAGGACTTAAAATCCTGTAATCATTGCGATTGTGCGGGTTCGACTCCCGTCCTGACTACCCGGGTCACTCTAAATAAACAAACAATATGACACAAGATCCTCAGGATCCTCAAGATAACATTTGGCTCGCCCTTTGTTTCTTATTGGCGATATTCTGGTTGGCACTCCTGCATGCTAACAACATGCCTTGGAGGTAAAAAAGTTTTCAAAAAATTTAACCTGGGAGCAATCCCGGGTTTTTTTGTGGGCTTTTGAAATCATGTGATTCACATGTGAATTCCTGTGGGCGCCCCGGGAAAGAAGAAGATCTGGACCTCAACTCGATTCTTCCTGTTCCCGGTGCCTCCGAGAAAGACCAGGATCGGACCAGGATTATATCCATCCCGAGTACATGGCACTACCAGTTTAAGCCGGAAAACCTGAGAGAATAAAAAACCGAAAACCGATTCGAAGCCCGAGATAATTCCTCGGGCTTTTTTGTGGGGCAACCTCAGGATGAAGTAAGGAAAGAGTAAGGCTTTCTCCCGGGCGCCTCCGGCGATGACCGATTCGGCCAATGCCTGGATTACCCTAGGGGACTCCGGGGGATCCCGCGTACGTGCGAGGGTTTTTTGGTGATAAAATAAAAAGAAAAAAAGTGGTGAAATATTTTTTTCTTTCGGTGGAATTTTCTATATTTACATTCTAAAACAAACATATGAAATCTCTTAAAAAAATCACACACACCCAGCTTCGGAAAAAACTGGCTCAAGGGGAAACCAATTTTTATTTCACTAAAAAAGACGGAACTCTAAGGAAAGCAACTGGAACCCTGGTAATCGATGTTATTCCATATTCCCAAAGACCTCAGGGAATTAAAACACCAGAAAAATACATTCCTTATTTTGATTTGGAAGTGGGAGCTTGGAGATCAGTTTCTAAAACCCAAGAAATCTGGATTGATTAACAGAAATCCGGAGTTTTACAGGAAAGGACCTTTGGGTCCTTTTTTTGTGGGGTAACTTCCCGAACAGGTCAAACAGATGTTTCTCTGGAGGTGCCTCAAATAATTCTCCTCAGCTTTCCCAATTTGGAGTCCCATACGTGGGGTGCCTCCCACTGTCTGAAGAGAATCATGGGTAAAACCCAGAATTCGTCCTCTTTCCCCGGGCGCCTCCGGCGTGTGACACCTCTCGACGCCTCATGAGGAAATAAAAGTGGTGGAAATATTTTTTACTTCAGATAGAAATCTCTATATTTGTCTCAACAAAACAAACACAATATGATACACTTCTTAGGACTAATCTCATACTTCATCGCCCTCATCGTTTCGATTGTGGCGGAATCCCTGACCATCTCTAATCCCTCCCGGGAGGGAAACAATCTGGACTGGATCTATGCAGCTCTGGTCTTACTGATGTTTCTGTTGCCAACCCCTCATTGGGTCTACAAACCTGCATTCACCTTAATCATGCTCATCATGGTCTTCAGATGGCTGCTGGAACACGCGGGATGGTACACGGGACCTGTTGAGAGGGTTGACTCTTTCCTTTGCCTCGTCCTGTTGATAGTGGCCTTCTCCTACGCATTTCATAAAACCGTTATTGAATCACTTTAAGCTTGGCCCTGTTTGTTTGTGAACCAGCATCCCCAAATTGTGTCGGTTCTTTTTTGTAATATATACGTATCTGGTTACCGTCACGTACGAAAGAGGTTGAATGCGAAAAAACCCCAAAGATTTTTTTAAGAATGAGCCCGATCTACTGGAAAGAGATTCGGTTCAAGAACTTATTTCATATATCAGGGATTTAGAATATGAAACATATGAGAATAAGTTGGATTCATCATTCAATAAAGAAGATGATATGAGACAATTGTTGGTTGATATCAAGACAAGCCTCGATCAATCGGTCAATGATGAAGCTGATGAACTCACTGATTATCATCATATGTTATTGAACCTTAAAAAGTATTTTTATTCTTATCTTCGTGAGCGCAAACTAAATCTATAATGAAACACTGAAGTAGCTATTCTAAAACATCTGTTTGTTTGTGAACCGGCATCCCCCAAAGGGTGTCGGTTCTTTTTGTGGGATCCGGGTAAGTGAGCTAAAACCCTCAGCAAGAGCTAAACCCGGAGTCGCCCCAAATAACACAGCTATAAAAAGCAAACTAATAGAATCTCCATAGGAGTCGCCTCCACCTCAGCATCCGCAGCAAGAAATCCCAGAAAACCGGGCATTTCTAGAACACTGTTCTCTTCCCGGGGCGCCTCCTGTGGATGGATCTGGAAAATCGAGGGCTTTAATCCAGGGTTGGACACACCCCGAAACCCAGGAAAGGCATTATTATATAAATCACGGGGCGCCTCCAACACCTGACGATCCGGCCAATGTCTGGATTAGAAAAGAAGTGAGGAAAGAGTGAGGCTTTCTCCCGGGCGCCTCCGGCGTGTGACGTCTCTGTCATGACTTTACCCACCAAATAAAAGTGGTGAAAAGTTTTTTTATCTCGATAAAATCCCGTATATTTAGCCCCGTTTTTTTAAAAATTCTTCAGAAAAAAGAGAAGCATGTCGAGCATCTTCCCGGGCGCCTCCGGCGTGTGGCGTCTTTTCACGAGGCATCGGATATATAATGGAACACGGCTTAGGACCGTGATGTTACGTGAGTCACATCGAGCCTCGGAGAAATCGCAACCACTCTGAGGCTCTTTTTTTATCCCAGTTTTTTCAAAAAAACTTCCCAGATATTTTTTTCTTTCGGTGGAAAGTTCTATATTTGCTTCAACAAACACACAAAAATATGATCGGACTAATCTTTCTCTTGGTTTATCTCCTTTTCATCTTCATCTCACTGTCACAGGAAATCGGAGTGATCCTGGGGGAAGACAAGAATCCCAATCTGGACCTCGGCTACGCCATCCTCGTGCTGGTGTGTGCAGTGCTGCCCATGCCTTACTGGGTGCTTAAATCTGCCTTCATTGGAATCCTGGCCATTTCCCTTATTCGAACGGGTCTGAGCCACGAGGGCTGGTACACTCCCACGGTCCAGAGAATAGACTCGGGACTCTGTGCTGCCTTACTCATCTTCTCCGCCATGTACGCCATGCAGAGATTTTTCATTGATCACGCATAATTCCGCCAAATAATTTTTTTATTCACCCAGAAGTCATTATATTTACTCTATGAAAAACTCACTGGCATTCGCACTTATCTGCTCCCTCATCCTCATCATGGGAGTGGCATGCAGACATAAAACTTACCGCTATGAGGTCTCGGGATCGGTTGAAACACCCAAGGGATCTCATCCGGCCATCTGGATCACCGACACCCTAGAGAGATCCGGGGACACTCTGAGCTACACCAACTCGGACGGATCGGTCGTGACCATCCTTCCTCCCTACACCATAGACACCATAAGATAACAGAACTCTTTCTGTTTGTTTGTCCGGTTCCCGTTATGGGGCCGGTTTTTTGTGAACCTAAATCTCTTTTAAAATGCAATCAAAAACACTACTGCTTCTAGGCGCCCTCTTGACACTCACCAGCTTCACTCCTCCTCTGAGGGTTTTATTCGTGGGAGACTCCCTCACATGCTATCGGGGGGGATGGCAACACGGGGTGGCCACTGCTCTCGGTAACTCCTACTCCAACATTTCCCAGGGAGGCAAAAGATTGGAATGGATGAAGCTGCAGCTGGACGGGCACCTCCGACAAGACTCTCTGTACAGCACCGTTTACATCTATGGGGGATGCAATGATGCTTTCTCCTCGGTCTCCCTGGATCTCTCTGTCAAATGGACTCAAATGATGGTCGACACCTGTGTTAGCAGAGGCATCAAGCCCGTGGTGATTCTCGGGTATGATCCAGAGAGAGTGATGCTACAGTCGCCCTATGATGCTGCCACAACACGCAGGGCAAGGGAAAGATACAAACAGTTACAAGGCATGATGTCCACTTCTCTGCGGGGATGTCACATAGTGCCGGTCGACACCACGGTGAGCTATAACGACTCTGGAGACGGCATACACCTGGGTGCCTCCGGGCATCGTAAGTTTGCTCTCTGGGTTCTGAAGCATCTCTGATCTTGCTCTCTTGAGTCGCCCCAGAGCCACAAACTCTGGGGTTTTTTGTGTGTCGGGGCAACCACTTTCTCCCAAGCATTAGCATAAAGACACAAAGCATAGAAACATTAGACGGCAGGAGTCGCCCCAAATAGGAAAACTATAAAAATAGAATTAATAGAATTCCCATAGGAGGCGCCTCTACACCCAACATCTGTCTAGGTCAAAAGGGAAAACCAGGACATTACTGCAACGATTCTTCCCTGGGAGGCACCCCGGAAAGAGCAAGAATCCCTACTAGCTTCCTATTAGGCTTCTACTCTATCACTGGACCCACCCCGAAAAGGGAAAACAGCTGCTATTATACATGACCCGGGGTGCCTCCCAATAGCAGCAGCATCGAAGATTTAGATGCTGTCATACCAGGAGGCGCCTCTGCAAAAGAGCAAACTTTCCGGAAAACGGGCTTTTTCCCAGAATTCCTCTCTTTCCCGGGGCGCCTCCCACAGGCAACCTGATGCTTATATCCAGAGCTTAACTGGATTTAATCCAGGGTTGGACACACCCCCGAAACCCAGGAAAGGCATTATTATATAAATCACGGGCGCCTCCCACAGGTAAACAAAGAGCAGCTTCTTATTTTTCTTTCCATCCCGGGTCACCTCCTCCTAAGATATATAGGCTAAGAACAAAAAACACCACAATGAAATACGTTCAAACATTTGAAAGCTTTCTTTTTGAGAGTAGATTTAATGGGCATGCTTGGCATACAACGTTTAAGGCGATTAAAAGATTTGATGCTACACCGACGTGGTTCACTGCTGATCCAATATTTGCAAAAGCATATCATAATAACTCGCAAGATCAAGGCGGTGATGTTCATACGTATGAAGTTAGCATCACGGGTAATATCCTGTCTCAAGATGAGGCCAGAGAGTTGGTAGAAGGCATGGGACTAGATTTTGAAGAATTGACTACCGCGCTAACTGAGAATCCCTCACGTGATGAAAGAATAAAGCTAGTTGCTCCGCTCAGAGACAAGTGTGATGGATTTTTTCATTGGGACTATGATCCTCGTGATTGGGGGGATGGAGAATCTATATTGGTCTTTGACCCCGCTAAACATGTGAAGATCCTAAAGGAAATGGATTAAGGGGCGCCTCCGGGCAGCGATAAGCAGCATGTCTGTGCTATGCTATGCCTGCCGGGGACGCCTCCCACAGAGACAGGGAAAAACCGGAAAAAGCTGGAAACAGAGAGAAATCACTTGGGGTGCCTCCTGGCGTGCTCCCTATTCTATAATGCCCTATTATATCAGATAGATCCCGGGGCGGGTCCTATCCAAGACATGAATTTTGAAAAAAGAGTATTTGGGACATTTCCAGGGGCTGCCCCGGGGATCTTGGGAGGGGGCAAAACTAGGGGGACTGAGGGGCCTAAATTGGGGTGTAATCTCGGGGGGACTCGGGGGCTAAAAAGGGGCCAAAAATAGGGGGTTCTAGGGGGCTAAAAAGGGCCCAAAAATAGGGGGACTAAGGGCCTAAAATGGGCCTTTTCTAGGGGGCTTTTAAGGGGGGCAAATTAGGGGGGATAAAACTAATTTTAGGCTATAGGGGCCAAGGGTCCCTGGGGTTTTAGGGGGCTATCCCCTGATGTTTTCGTTTTAAAAATTTACGTGCACCCCCCATAGAGGGTTTTAGGGGTTCGCCCCGAGTTTCAATGGGAAACAAAGGTGTGTTCCCGTTTTGAAAATCTGCGTGCTCCCCTATATAGGCTTGCTAGGGATGCGCCCCGAGTTTCCGTTGCTTTTAGAGGTGTGTTCCCGTTTTCGAAATCTGCGAGCTCCCCGGAAGGGTGGTTCCTAGGGATGCGCCCCGATTCACTATGACATCTTCTCACTCTAGGCGTCCCCTGTCTATCTAAGGGGGTAATTAGGGTGAAAATCCGAGGGTGTCCACGTTTTAGAAATGAGCGCATCGCGCGATAGGTTTTTTTTGAAGTCCCTGGGATATAGATAAAAAATAAGCACAATGAAACACGTTAAGCTATACGAGAATTTTAGGTCCGAAATTCCAAGTATTACCACCGGAGCCATACAGTCTATGAATGATGATGATTTTGTTGAATATCTCGAATCTCTCTTATCCGCAGGAAGATATGAAGAGATTATGTCAGCTGTTCAAATCAAAGGAAAATCAAGTCCAGAATTTTTTAAGTATAGTCCAAGGGCCTATGAAATTCTGGACATCATGCATGAAGTTGCTGAAGCTTCAAAGAAGGGTATGATAGATCCTTATTTAGTTGCAGGATTCCAGAAAGAGAAGGAATGGGAAGAGCTTCAAAAGGCAGCAGAGGAAGCTCAGAAAAGATTAGATAATCCTCAGAAAAACCTAAGCAAAATAGCAGAGTTGGAAAGAGAAATCAAGCGTCTCAAAGGTCTACTTTAGTCATCAGAAATTTATTTCATCCTAAAAAATCAAAGCCTCTCCCGCGAGAGGCTTTTTTGTGTGAATCCCCTGGGATATATAGAACAAAATCGTGAATAAAAAATGAAGCATCTTAAACTATTTGAAGCACACAGCGATGATAAGTTCGAAAGAGGTAAGAGACTTCTGACCACACTTGGGGTATATGGAAGAGTCTATGTTGTGCTGGTAGAAACTGTTGAAGCACCTTATGGAGAATCTAAAGACTTGATCGTGTTCAGGGCATTGGATAATGAAGAAGCCAAGATTGTTTTTCGGGAAACGCTGATGAAAGGCCAGGGAGGAACATCTGATGATCTGGAGAAAACTCCATATGGAGACACATTAGAGGATTTTATCGGGAGTGTCCTACAAGATCCATACTTTACGGAAATGGGAGCAACATTCGCGGGTCAAGTGATGGGAATATATGATTCCAGTAAATCTTTTGAAAACCGTTCCCTTCCACTTGTCAGGGAGGAATGGACCGAGAGAAAATATATTAGGAATGGAATGGAGGAGCTAAGAAAAACGGAGGAATTTCTCTCCGAAATTCTGGGAGCCTCAGAAGCCCAACGAATTATGGACAAATCCTAGAAAAAACGTATTTAGATATAGGCACATGATACACCTCACTACCTTCTCTCTATTTGAGTCTCAATTCGAACCCCTGCAGTATAGCGGAGGAGATGTCACGAGCATGCCTCTCATTGGCAAGGTGATCACTAAACCCATTGGTCCTTTTGAATCAGGTGAGTATGACATCGTGGAGATCATTGACACCCCCCGGGGGCCGATCTACGTGGCCAATCTCTGGTACAAAGAGTGGAAGAGGATTCCTCAGCTCATTCACAGTGAACTGGTGCAGGAATGGATTCCCATAATAGAACAATGAAATATATTAAACAATTCGGACAATTTGAAGCCCTAGGGGTTTCCTCCTATCTCGATCCCATAGTGGATGATGTGATTCAGCATCTCTCCAATGGAGAAGGAGAACACATAGTGAAGACCCGGCTTCATGGAGAAGACGTCAAGATCCGTTTTGTCCATGAATACTCCCCGGAGGATTATAAGGGACAAGTCCTGCATTCCTATGCCCAGCTGGTGGATCCGGAGGAAATGGAGTTTCTCGTCAGGCTCGGGGATCTGGAAGAATCCACGGTGGCTCACGAACTGAAACACGTGGATCGCATGGCTGCCCGGAGACTCTCCGCTGATTTCTATTACTACCTGGATCACGTGGGCAGAGACGTGATCGAAAACCTCCGGGGGGCCTTTCTCAGCTCAGATTCCATGGAATACCTTAATGATGTGTTCTACCTTGTTAACCCAGATGAATTTGAAGCCCACTACAATGACATCCACAAAGACATGTCTCGCAATCTTCCTCAGGGCACGAAAGAGTCCCGTATGCAGGCTCTCAAGGATTTTCTGGAAGACACCGATTCGTATGTGGTGCATCGTAGAATTCATAACGAGGGATTCTCCCTTGCGGATCATTTTAAATCTCCAGAAGAAATGAGAGAGTGGCTCTCGCTCTTTTCTCTCAAGCTGGACCAATTCGTGGAAGACGATCCAGAATATGAAAACTGGGAGCTGAGAGGAGAAGATGTGGATATGAGTGGAATGGAGCGCATGATCAATCGTTTGGTGGAAAAGGCGGGACGCAGAGGATTCAGGGGATTCGCAAGACTCTATACCCTCATCTAAAGATATATAAAGAATCCAACAAGAAACATGATACTTTCGTTTAGCGAATTTTTAGAGGAAAAAAAGAATCCCTGTTGGAAGGGATACACCCAGATAGGCACCAAAATGAAGAGAGGAAAGAAAGTTCCCAACTGTGTGCGGGTCAACGAGAACGTGAATGAATTTGACAGGGCGGATTTTTATTTGGACTACTATCGCAATCTTTCTCCCTCTGATTTTAAGGTGGAAAGATATGGAGATTCCATCGTGATCTTGGTGTCTCCAAGCAGCCAATCACAAAACACATAGCAGATGAATAGAATTTATAATTTTTTGGACTTTATAGGACACCTCGATGAAATCCAATTTTCGGGACACTATCTCGATCGCACATCCAACACGTCAGAACCCAACAATCAGGATTCTCGAATTCTCTCCATAGATCTCAAGGGAAGAAAATATGGATATAAACTGGATGGATTCAAAGATTCCTCCGGTAAAATAATTTCCAACGAGGAATTCAAGACGATCTTTTCCTTTCTCAAAGAGGAGGAAATACAGGATCTCGTGTATGCTGCTCTTCGGGAAATGACCAGATCCTCTCTCCTTTCCTCATGGGAATCAAAATCAGAAAAGGAATTTCTAGCCCTATATCTAGGAAGAATGTTTTTCTATGGCGGGGAGGGTCAAAAGTATTATCCACAGATTAAATGTCCGGTTGAAAAAAAGGAGGGAGATCTCTCTCCGACAGAATATTATCCTTCTGGCGAAGATGTGTGGGCAGTGGTAGGTGGATTTAATATGGGGGTCACCATTAAATATTGGTCTAAAAATGATCCTGATGCTATCAGATCCCTGAAGGGAAGCTTCTGGAATGACCTGGTAAAAACAGGAAAAATTATGAGAGATCAATGGGGCTATTTTGATAGAAATTTTGTGGTTGACTATCCATACGGGAAAGGGTTTGAAGTTATGATAGATTTAACCGATGTGGAGAAAGATGATTCCGGCAGAGTTACCGGTGTTAATTTATCTGATATCAGAACCAAGATCAAGTCTCAGATCAAGGGAGAAAAAATCACATTGGGTCCTAGACCAAAAAGCAAATTGGAACTACCTAAGGGAGAGCAACAGCTGAACCTTAGTCCAGGCACAAAAATTATGCTGCAGGCCAAAGAGTCAATGCAGGAATATGAGGTTCTTCCGGATCCCATTAAGCCCAAAAGAGGAGACATTCTAAACCGAGAAAAATTCAAGTCTGACAAACAAATGGAAGTGAAATTCACGACGATAAGAGACGACAAGAAAATAGTCACCAAAAGAAATATCTATCCAAATATGGTCCTAATGGTTAAAGACAAAGAGGGAACATACAGAGAGGCGAGGATAACAGACAGGCTTTACATACAGGACGCAAGACTGGATGAGCCAGTTAATCTTGCTTATAGATTCTCCTAAACCTTTTTTAATGGATCCCCGTGAATGTTAATGGGCTTGATGATGATAGGATTTCTGAGAAGAGGTTCTCCATCAGATCCTCTCCCGATTAAAGCTCCAGACACCAGATAACATGGTCTCTCGATAACTCCAGAGAGACTCACACAGGTTGAATGAGTGAGATCAGGCATTACCACTCTATATTTTCCATTGATGATTGTGCAGTCATAAACAGAAACGCCGGCCTCTGACTTGCCCGTGAGATGATTTTTAGATTTTCCACCCTCTGGTATGTCTCCAAATCTTAAATAATGTGCCATGAGAACAAAGATAAGAAATATTTTTGAATTCCGAATGATCCGATTAAAATAACGGGTTGACTATGGAATTTTTATTGAATTGGATATATAAACAAAAAATAAGCAATGAGAAATCTCTTAAATTACAATCAGTTCTCTGCAGTTTATGAAGCCGAGGGAACCGAATCCACTCCAGTAGAAATACAGGTAGTTCCAGTGGTAGATAAAAAAACTGGAGAACCAACAGACGATATCATCTCCCTGATTGATATGCTCAAAGATGTTGACAAGGCAGGGGAAAAAGTCGAGGAGTCGGATGTTTATGAACAAGCTGCTCCAAACCCATTTAAGCCGGTCAGAATCGGAGAAACCAGCGACAGAGTTAAAGTTATTCAGAAATATCTGGGAATAACTGATGATGGAGCTTTCGGTGCTGGCACTAAAAAAGCCATTGAAAAATTCCAGACGGAAAACAAACTCACTGTCGATGGAATAGTGGGAGAGCAGACATACGGTAAAATGGTTGAGCTCAAATTGAATATCAAAGATAAAACTGAAATTCAAAAGAAAATTGATGAATTCAAAAAAATGACAGAGCAAGCAAAGGCTATCGTGGATTCAATCATAAAAGATCCTCGTTTTTATGATTGCTTCGAATCTGTTTCCATCGTCATAGTCGATGGGCAAACCAGAGTGGTTTGCATACCTAAGAAAGATGCAAAAGAAAAAATTGCAGGAATTAAAAAGGATGGACTTCTCACTTCTAATTTTTCTTGGTTAGAAAGAGTTGGTGAAGCAGTTGGTAAAGCCATAGTATTCACAATTGCCGGACCAATAATAATTGCAGTTGAATTAGCGAAAGCCATTGTGAGCGGAGCTATTTCAGCAGGAAAATTCGTTGCCAAAGAGGGAATGAGTGTGATTAATAATGCGTTTCATGGAGTTTCCCAGATATCTAAATGGGTTGCTCAAAAAGGCGTTGAGATTTATGCCACTGCTAAAGCAGAAGGACAGGCTTTATGGAAGAAAATATGTGAAGGATTTGCTAAAGCGGCTAAGACATCCAAGGAGGCATTTATTGCATTTGCCGGAGCAGCAAGTAGCGCACTAGGAACAGCTAATGAAGCTTTGAAAAACACTGCTTATGTTGCATTGGGACTGGGAGCAAAAGCCGCAGGTCTTGCTTGGGAAGGATTAAAAACTTTGGATGCTGCTGTTAGAGAGGGCGTTAAAAGTTTAGCCGCCAAGGGAGCAGAAGCCGCTAAAAGCTTCAAGAATTCAGTGACCGCTGGATATAATGATGCCAAAGAAAGCATTATTAAAACAGCAGGAGAAATACAAGCTGGAGGTAAAAAACTAGGAAACAAAGCTCTTAAAGCCATAGGTGATGGAGTAAAATACGCAGGAGACCAGATCTCTTCTTTTGGGTCGTGGATCAGTGGATTGGCAGAATCTCTTTTCTTAGAAACTGGAGATCCTATCTTTGAAGAATTAATATTCTAATCAACCAGATCATATTCCAAAAAAGCCCGGTAATTCCGGGCTTTTTTGTTTCTCCGTAATATGAAGCGAAACTATACCAAGAACAATTCCTATCAGATGAACCCCGTGTGCCGTGCTGTCTCCTGAAAATAGTGATCCCGCTTCGGAGATAGCTAGGAAAAAGATAACGCATTTACCGATCCATCCCCAGTTTATAGTTGACCTGGTTAAGAAAAAATAGCAGGTACCGGAAAGTCCTATAGCGGATGGGGTAATTCCCAATATCTCTATGGGAAGATAAATTAGGGATATGACTGTGGTGACAATATAAATACTCTTCCAGTCAAATTTGGAGTTTATAGGATTAAGCATGGCAATGAAGAGAACAAACATATTTAAAGATATATGGTCTATGCTCTGATGTAAAAATCCACTTAGAAGTGGGTTCATATTAGCTATCTCAGATGAAACTATAAAGAGAGATACAACATGAATGCAGAATGCTGCTATACACATTATAAAAGCAATAGAGGTGATTTTGACTGATCTGATAATGTTATTCATTGCGTAATTTTTAATTTGTTTATATGACTTATTATGTGATTGTGGGGCAAATATAGAAATTTCTATCTGAATAAAAAAATAAAAAAGGAAAAATATTAAATATATAATCCAATGAGGCTAATTAAAATTTTCGAGGATTTCACTGATCCAACAATTCTTTCCAAGGAATTTCGGGATTTCACACTTATAATTGGAAAATCCAGCGATGTCTTTGATTTCTTTGGAGTTGATGAGATACATGGATTAAAAAGAAGTGAGTGTTACGATTCACCAACTAGCGCATACATAGCGGGGCTTTGTAATGTTTATCCTGATGGCTCGGGAAGAATTTTTCTATTTCTGAATTCAGTAAGATTTGGTAACGGGTACAAAGACGCGCTATTGATCATGCATGAGACGGTGCACCTTTCATTAGAGGTATGGGGAAGAAATTTAGAAGATGGAGATCTAGAGGAAAAAGTGATAACATGGGCGGAGGAAACTGCCGATGAGATCTATTTATTTCTAAGAGAAGGGGGAGTTATTTGATTATCACTTCACCAAATACATCATATAATCGCTGTTTAACGGTTTTGAGTTCTCAAAATAGAATAATAGTACTGTTTTTCCCGCGATTATTTTTTTCCAATATCCGTCCGGAACCACAGCTCCTGATTGTAATTTAATAGATCCCCTTGAATATTTGGGGGTGATCTCAACAAGAACCTTTTCGTATTTCGTCTTTAGCTCCCTCTCATATTCCTCTAATAGTCTCCATACCCCTCTGTTTAAATATTGGTTTTGCGGAGAGCAATTAATATATGAGAATGTTCCTTTCAGTTTTACAGAATCACAGCTGAAATCCGCTGCAGGAGCCATATGTCCCTTATCATAAACATTATTAATATAGTCAAATGCGTCAGAAGTGTGAATAGAGTCATTGGTGTAAAAATCAAGACCTTTTCTAGAGAATATTGATTTTGAACATTGTACCTCGTATTTAATCCATACGGGTCCCTCCATTTTTTCTGAATATATAATCTCGAATATGTCATTTTTAATGCGGACTGAATCCCTTAATTGAGCTTTCAAAATTAAAGGAGCCGCGAACAGGATGAGTAGAATGAGTTTTTTCATAAAAATATATATTCAAGTAAATAAGCATTCAATTTGATATCTAAAATAATATTTCAGACCGGTCCAGAAAATAGAGAGAGGTGGAAGGATATCTGGTTTGAGTGTGAGACAACATGGAAAAATATTTTTCCGGATCCCGAGTGGAAGCATGTATTCTGGAATGACGAAGATTGCGAAGCATTTGTTAAAAATGAATATCCACAGTATTATGAAATGTATATGTCCTATGACAGGATAATTCAAAGATCCGACATAGTTAGGTATCTTTTTCTATATAAATATGGGGGAATATATGCGGACCTTGATTATATGGTTATCAAGGATTTTTATCAGGATCTCCCGCAGGATATGGTTTCTGTGTGCGAAAGTCCATTTAAAGGCTGGGAGAAGGTTCAGAATTCTTTAATGGCTTCTAATCCCGGAAACCCTTTCTGGATCAGGGTGGTTGAAAAGGCAAAAACGAGGACGGGTGAAAATAATGTTTTGAAATCAACGGGACCAATATTACTGAGCGATGTAGTGGAACAAAATATAAGATCCGTTAACATTCTTCCAGTCAAAACATTTAATCCAAGATCAGGAACTCCGGACTTTAATTCTCCTTATATAAAAACACGTCACTATGGAACTTGTTCATGGAATTATCCTGTGATACCCAAAAATATAAAGGACAAGAGAATGGAATCAATAGTTTCCGTTTATAAAGAAATTCTCGGGAGATTCCCCGATGAAGGTGGACTTGATTTTTACTACTGTTCAGGAAAAACCATAAATGCTATAAGAAGGGACCTTGAGGGATCTCAGGAACATAAGAATCTGCGCAGAAAGAAAGACATTCATTCTCTATACCAGGATTGGCTTAATAGAGTCCCAGACCAGGAAGGATTTGATTTCTATTTTAATTCATTTAAGTCCATACAAGACATAAAAAAAGATTTGGCTTCATCACAGGAAAGAAGAAACATAGTCAAGATTAAAATAATATCAGCATATACAAGGGATCCATATTTTATGGGTATGTCAGATATAACATTCCCGATCATATCCGAATACGCATTAAAAAATGGATTTGCCTGTGAAAAATATGATGTTACCGACGGCGAAAGAGAGCCTGTTTTTATGAAAATACCATTGATACTTAATAATCTAAAAAAATATGATTATGTGTTATGGATAGATTCAGATGCCATAGTTATTAATTCGAATTTTGATCTCAAGAAATTGATTGCGTCTGGGAGAAATCTATACATATCCGAGGATTTCAATGGAATTAATGCCGGGGTTATGCTATGGAGAAAATGTGAATTCTCTGAAAAAATTCTTGGTAAAATATGGGATTTATACGACGAGTATAAAAACCATGTATGGAAAGAGCAGGAGGCTCTAAGAAATCTGATAGATTCTAATTATTTATCAGCAAGGGAAATGACGGAGTATGTTCCTCAAAAAATTCTAAATGCCTATGATTATTCCCTTTTTAATATGAACTATTCGAAGGGACAGTATGACGCAAATACATTTATTCTGCATTTTCCCAGTATCCCCGACCGAATTAACACTATTAAAAAATATGTAGATAAATGCAGATAATCATGAAATATTCAGAAATGCAGGATTCACCCAATGAATTTCCCAATAATATTTATAAAACGGGTAGGATGGATATCAACGGGATTCCTGATGATATCAAAGAATCATATGATAATATTATTCGGTATAATCCCGAATATTCTCTCTTTTATTTTAATGATGATGATTGCAAAGAATTTATTAAAAAAAATTATGATCATACTATCTATAAGTGTTATTTAGACCTCGTTCCTAGCGCTTTTAGAGCAGACTATTTTAGATACCTGATCTTATATAAACATGGCGGAGTTTATATGGATTTTTCCTTAACCCCCTTGATCCCATTATCCCAAATTATATCTGATAGTAAAGAAATATACGTCAAAGATAGATGGGATGCTGGAATTTGGAATGGATTTATTTGTTCTCCCAGAGAGAGTAAAGTCATTGGTAAAGCAATAGAAAAATGCACATCAAATATTCTCAACAGAAGGTATACCGGATTAGATCTGGGAGTCACCGGGCCTTATCTTCTGGCCGAATCATACAGGGAGACTAGGGGTTTAGTAGAATTGATGGATAATTCCGGAAAGGGGGAGCATTACATGATGTATGTGATAGACAATAATTGTGAATTTATTCTGGACCCTGTAGATGGAAAAAGAGTTATAAAAGTTAGAAGCGAAAGCCACCATAAATCCTTGTATGGATCTCAGGGAACTTCATCCAAAAAATATTATCATAACTTATGGAGGGAGGGAAAACTTTATAGAGACAATATTAGAATAAGACGGATCACTTCTCTTTATAGGGAAATATTAAATAGGGATCCCGACGAATCCGGACTGGATCACTGGCACAACACTTTTCTCCCTATTTCACAGATAAGAGATTGTATGATGAATTCAGAGGAGAAAAGAAATATGTCTAAATAATTCTCTATAAATATATATAACACAATAAAACATCAAGAAGTATGGCAAAAATACAATGGCCCAAAAACCCTCAGATAGGGGATTCAATTGAAGCTTATTTTGGAGGAGCGTGGGTCTGGGATGGATGTATGTGGGAACACTCATGCTGTCCAACCCCAGTTTGTGATTACATTACAAATGGCGGCATAAATATGATATTCAATCTCAATATTACTTCTGAAGCTATAGATCTTGGTGGAGCAACAATATCCATTTATTATTGGTTGGAATATATTGGAAGTTATTCAGGAACACCAAAATTCGAAACCCAATTTGGACCAAATACCTTAGTTGTGGAGTGGGACGGATCGCAGTGGATATTCATAGCGTCTAACTTTTTTGATACGGAGACCATATCAGGAAGTGCACCAGAGCTAACGGGCCCATGGACACTTGATACCATGTACGGTGATTTCGGCATTGCGGAGGATCCATCTCTACAGTTTGAATGCGGACCCTATATTCCGAGATGTATTAATATCGAAGATTCTGTTAATGGATATTCAGAAACTCAGTCTTGGATTCCAGTCGTGTACACTTTTGGTAATACAAAATTTTATACATATTTAGCGCTCGGTGGGGACTCTGCCATTTCAATGGGTGATTTACCTGTGCTTTTAAATAATTTGACTGGAAATTATGAGATAGGATATGAATTCTATTATCTCTCTCCAACCCAGCCCGGATTTAATATGGTCTGGGGACAAGCGGTGGGAGCTAATAACGATCAAATTCCCACCGGTGTTTTCACGTATAATTCGTATGGTGAAAATATTATCTTTACCGTCACTGAGAATCCTGGATATACATGTGAAAAATAAACTGATTCATACAGGTGTACCTATTACTTAATAGCCGCAATAATAAATCTACAAATCACAGATGAATTTTTCATCCGCTATAACAAGATATATAGACTTGTATGATACACATCAAGCCATACCTACAATTTTTTGAATCTACAGAACATCTGAATGAGGCTGCTCATTTTAGCAGGAGAAAACCCGCTGCAATTGCTTATATCCTGGGGGTTCATAGAGCTGATGATAGTCCAACCGAAAATGAAAATAGACTCATCTATAGAAAATATGGGCTTCCAGATCACCAGATAATGAATATGATATTTGGTGATGGATGGAAGAGAAGGGAATATTCTCTTTGGATTGATGACCTAGCGGCTAAGATGGGAGTTCCTGTTAGCGCTCTTAATCGCATAATAAATAAAATGGGCAAATATTTTATTGATGTTTCTATGGGTAGGGAGGTAGACAATCGTGAACTACCACAGTATTTTATGGATCTCTATAATTCTTCATTGGAACATATTAAAAAAATAATAGAATCAGAGGAAGCCGAAGAATATGGGATTCCATTAGACCCTCCCTTTAATATTCTTAGACCCACAATAAAAGAACTCGGAAAAAGAACCAAAACATTTACGCTATGGGATTATCCTAATGAAGAGGATAAGACTCTAGAGGATATTAAATATATGAGATTCGGAGAGGATCTAACACGAAAAATGATTAGAACTGGTGTTATTAATTCCAAATTGGATCTTGTTGGATATGATCTTATAGCTTCACCATTAAGTTCGTCTAAAATCCTGCCTATATTTATAGAGGAGATTCTCGTTGAAATAGAGAGGCAGCAGGACAGCTTTGGTATGGCCAAAAAATTACCAAAGGTTTCTGCTGGAGCATTTGAGAAACTTAAGTGGAGAGATGCTGAATGGTATTGGAATAAAATAGAAAATCTACAGCCCCGAGTTAAAATCGAACTTGAATCTAATATAGACAAAATAATGAGAAATATTCCCGGCGAGAAAGTAAAATTCCAAGGAGGGCCTCTCCATAAAAGATATAGATATCTTGTGGATAGATTTATGAGATTAACAGAGACCGGAAAGTCTGACATACCATCAGGATCAAGAATTCTTTTAGTCGATGACTTCGTTACGGGCGGAAACACACAGAGACAAATGGAAAAAATCACTCTCGAAGCAAATCCATCTGCAAACGTATTTGGATTGGGTATTTTCAAGATAAAATCCCCGGATACTGAAAACATTCGTTAGTCAAATCTATAATTTTAATGAAGTCACTATGTGTAATTCCAGCCAGATGGGGAAGTTCCAGATTTCCAGGTAAACCCCTGGCAGATATCAAGGGTAAATCCATGATCAGCATGGTTTATGAAGCGGCTAAAATGTCTGAATGTTTTGATAGAATAATAGTGGGCACCGATGACCAAAGAATATTTGATCACGTGAGAGAATTCGGAGAATGTGTTATGACTTCGGAATGTAATTCAGGAACTGATAGATGCGCAGAAGTCCTAAAATCCATTGGCTCTGAATATGATATAGTTGTTAATCTTCAGGGGGATGAACCATTTATTGACCCAAAAGAAATAAATTTATTCGTTATCAATTCTTCGAAATCTGATGGTCTAATAGGAACCCTAATGAGAAGAGAGAATGACCCGAGAATTCTTCTATCTAAAAATTCTGTTAAGGTAATAACTGGCAGAATGGGCACATCATATTTCACTAGAAATCTCTCCATAAATTTAACGGATCCTCCCATTCCAAGATTCATCCACGTGGGAATCTATGCCTTCAAGAAAAACGTGTTACCTATTTTATCGACTCTTCCTCAAAGTAAGAATGAGATAGAGGAGAATCTCGAACAGCTGAGATGGATCGATAATGGATATCAGATAGAAACCTTTATTACAACCATGAAAAGTCATGGAATTGATTCACCAGAGGATCTGAAAAATCTTCAATAGATTCTAGAAGTATTTTTCAATTACATTTGCGTATAAAATATTCTTATGTGATACAATCTCTTTCTTGATGATGTCAGACTTCCGGGGGAAGTTGGAAATTACATATATCCAGTAGATATAAAACCCCTATATAGATTGGGGGAATGGGAAATAGTAAGAAGTTATGATTCCTTTATTTACATTATATTGGAGAGAGGACTACCGGAACTTGTTTCATTCGACCATGACCTAGCTGACGTTCATTATGACCCGATGACTTGTCGGGAATCATTTTCGTATCACGACAAAACAGGACTAGACTGTGCCTTGTGGCTAACAGAATACTGCAGGAATAACAACATGAATCTGCCTCGTTTTTTGGTACATTCCCTAAATCCCGGCGGAAAAGAAAACATCCTTGCTCTTCTAAATGGATATCACGATGACTTGGGGAAATGATCGGATATATAAACTATGATCCTAAGACTCTCCGATTTTCTGAATGAAAATTCCTCCGAACCAAACGCATATTCCAAATATCTGGATCAGATAATTTCCATGACCAGTGGAAAACAAAGAGAGTGGTATGAATGGCAGAGAAGATCTGCTATACAAGTTGAAATTCATTCACCCGAATCTGTTATTCCAGAATTGACTCAGGAGTGGGTACGAAAAAAATTAAGAGTAAAAGACTGCTATAAAAATGCCACACAGGTCATGAATCTGGATCCCGAAATAAAGTACGTGGAGGGTATAATGATGCTATGGAACTCAATTCCAATAGAACATGCGTGGAATTCATATAAAGGAAAACATTTTGATGCCACTAGTCATTTATGGGATCCATCCAAAGAAAAAAGCTCGCACGTCCAACTCATAGAGCTTGACTATGAATCACTTTGGAATATTCTAAGAGAAACCGGAGTTTATGGCGAAATTCCATCATATCTCTTTAGAAAGGGTAAGCTGTCTTGAATCCGGGAACATAATCTTTTTAGCTAATATAATTCATATAAATTTAGTATATGGAGAGGAATTTATATCCTATTGATCCACTTGTCTCTAGAGAGATGAGAGAGTCCATAAAGAATCAGAGGGCAAAAACCATCTGGATGTATGGACTTTCTGGATCGGGAAAGACAACAATAGCAAACAGATTGGACCTTATTCTTTTTGAGAATGGTTTTCATTCATATGTTCTCGACGGTGACTCAGTCAGATCTGGACTGAATAAAGATTTGGGATTCACTGAAAATGATAGGGATGAAAATATCAGAAGATGTGCTGAAGTGTGCAGACTAATAAATGATTCCGGAATTATAGTTATTGCCTGTTTCATAACCCCGCTGGAGAAGAACAGAAAATCAGTGAGGGAGATTCTAGGAAACAATCTAATAGAAGTTTTCGTAGACGCTGATTTATCAACTTGTATAGATAGAGATCCAAAGGGACTTTATCGTAAAGCTATGGATGGAAAGATTGCGAATTTCACTGGGATATCTGCTCCCTTTGAGGCGTCAAGTTCTGGAGTCATATTGAAAAATAATGATCCTTTAGATATAGATAGAAATGTCAATGAACTTTTTAATCTACTAAAATAAGAATAAGATTATGAAAAATAGCAAAAAGAAATATGCGGTATTTATTGGGAGGTGGCAGCCTCTTCATTTTGGCCACATTTGGTTAATAAATCAAAAATTGGATTTGGGTATTCCCGTTTTAATAATGGTTAGAGATATTGAGCCAGATGAAAAAAACCCTTTCACTACAGAGGAAACGGTTAGATTGATCGAAAAGGTTTTTTCTGGCAGAGACCTTACCGCAATGATAATACCTGATATAGAATCCGTTAATTGGGGCAGGGGTGTTGGATACGAGGCGAATGAATTTTTTCCGCCCGACGACATAAAAATGATATCTGCAACATCAATTAGAAATTCCATTAAGAAAGGATCAGATTCATGGAAGGAATATGTGCCAGAGTCTATACACAGCGATGTTTATAATTATCTCATAAAATTCTATGAAATCTAGAGCCAATAAAAAATTTCAGATAAGATTCAACACCCAGTCCAAATTAGATTCAGATAAGTGGAGGATTGTAAGCGACAGTGGTGAAATTTTAGTCTCTAATATTATTATAGATTCCAAAACATATACCACCAAAGACCATATAGAAGACGTCGGAGATAAATGGCACATATCATGTACGGGTAATTTAATGGTAGAAAATGGGATAGCCCATATCACTGTTAAAAAAGAAGATGATGCTGTAATTAGGCATATACTAAAAACGATTACATATAGAATTTTGGGAACATTGACCACATTTACGGCTGCTTATATAATGACGGGAGATCTTAATGTTAGTGGAGCAATAGGAATTGGGGAGCTTATTTTTAAACCGGTACTATATTTTATACATGAGAGAATATGGTACAGTACGGGAGTCCTCCGAGGCAAATAACACCATATGAAAATAAAAGATCTTACACATATAAAGGATCTGGAAAGACTCGAAGCCATAAAATCCATTGATGGAGTTAAATTGGATTCTATGGACATAATACACATGGGTAACAGGTTCACGCTCGGTAGATCCAGTGTTATTATACACGACGAAGAAAAATCCTTAGGAACCGAACTTTTTGTCGACACTATATTGGGTTATCAGATTGGACATTACGATGGAAGACACCCCGAGAGAATGGATGTCTCCCTTGACTTTATAAAATTTCTTATACAAGATCAGATCAGTCATGCTTCCTTAATTTCCGAAAATTACCACCAGAGCGAAATAGCTTCCCTATATCTTGCCAAGTCATCTAATAGTATGGATATTTTACCGATAAAGGTTTATGAGAAAATAGATCATAAATATGATGAACTAATAGAAGAAAAGGGCGGTAATATGAAAAGACTTAGAAAAGTTGAAAGAGGGAGCAAACTTTTAAGGGGTCTGGGAATATCGATATGAAAGCAATTAATCCAACGTATTGAATATATAGTCTTAAATTTTGAATGGTAATTCAGAATTAAAAGACGTACATATGTTTATACCAGATCACCAACATTTATTAGTAAAAGGCTACGCTAAAACACCACCTAGTGATCCACAAATTCTGAATGAGTGGTTCATAAAATTAGTAGAAAAAGTTCGAATGAAAGTTGTCGCTGGTCCTACCAGCGTTTATGTTAGTGATCCGGGAAACGAGGGCCTTACAGGAACAGTTACATTGGCAACAAGTCATTCTTCCATACATATATGGGAGAAGTATTCGCCGCCTATGTTTCAGTTCGATCTCTATTCATGTTCTTGCTTTGGAGTTGAAGAAGTTATAGAACACTTAAATGAATTTGAATTAATCTCATGTGAATGGGTATTCATAGAGAGAAATGACGGAATCAAAGCAAAATCTCGGGGGACTTGGGAAGCTCAAGATTAAACGGCCTTCATGTGATATGCTGGCTATTAAAAGATGCCTTTTGGTGTCTACATTTACCACATTTAGCAATTCCTATGGTATTTCCCACCGTTATTCTAACATTCATAATATTATTAAAAGGGGAAAAAGAGATTCTCCTAAATCTAATATTAACATGCTGGGTCCTCATGAATGTTTTTTGGATGCTTCATGAACTAGCTGGATCTCCCCTTTATATTGCCCACATATTTATGGGAATTGGAGGATTACTCACTGCTAAATGGATTTATAAGCATAATCCTTTTTCAAAATTAAGGGATATATAAAGCATGAATCACCTTTTTGAATTTCAAGAATTTTTTAAAAAAAAGAACGTTCCCCTTAGCGAGGGATTAAAATATCATTTGGACAATTCACTGTCTCTAATGGAGAGCGTTTATAGAATAGAGTCTGAAGCATGGCTTGATCTAGTTAACGAGGCCAGATCCTTATGGGAATCTGGGGATCTAAATCTAAGTGATGACGATCTCTTTCTTATTTCTACCGACGCAGGAAAAATTGGAATCTTTGAGGGACAAGAGGTTTTGCTTGACATTCCCTTTATTGATGAAGAGATCGATGAGGCAGAGTATAGAGGCAGAAAAGTAGATCTTAATAAGCCTTTTAGAACGCCGGGGGGACCTAGAAAATTTGGAGTTTATACTAAAAATGAGAGTGGAAATATAGTAAAGGTTGGATTTGGCCAGCCGGGAATGAGAGTTAATAATGCAGATCCAAAAAAAGCGAGATCCTTTAGAAAAAGAATGAGATGCGATTCTCCTGGACCTAAATGGAAGGCGAAATACTGGTCTTGTAATGTCGCAAGATATAGAAAACTGCTAGGAATAAAATCAAGCAACCCATGGTAAACCTTCCATTTGAAGAGAAAGAGTCAGGAGAATCATATTCCATAAGGATATTCAAATCTGATGTCGAATCAGAGGAGCTAAAATGGCATAGAGATAGGGAGGATCGAATAGTTGAATCGCTAGAAGAAACCGACTGGATGATACAATTGGATAACGAGCTTCCCCGTCAGATAAAAGGAATGATTAAAATTCCCAGCGGGGTCTGGCACAGAGTAATAAAAGGATCTGGAGATCTAAAAATAAGAATAGACAAACTATAAAAAGATATATAGGATATGGAAGATTTTAATAAATACAAAAGAACAAAAAAGATTCTGAATGAGCAAGAAGATCTTGACTTAACGGGAGAAATGGATTTTGGAGATAATCCAGAACCTCCTAAGCAAACTATAGATCAATCTAATATTGAAAAGCACCCTGTTGATAAGACGGAAGGAATTTCATTTGAATCTGGGATTAATCCAAATACACTGCCGGATGAAGTTATACAAAGATTGACTGAAAGAATAGGCAGCGAATATAAAGCTCACTATTTTTACAGGGAAGCGACAGACTACTGCAAAGATGCTGGATATTTTAAAGCCGCTGAATTTTTCGAAAAGGAAAGCATGGACGAACTAGCACATGCAAAAATGGTTAGGGATTATCTGGTTGATTGGAATGTTATCCCTACTGTACCTAAACAGGAAACAGCATTTGAATTTACTGGACTTGTTGATATAGTTAACAAAGCATATGTACTAGAGTATGATTTATTTAAAGCCTATATGGCAGATTCGCATGCAATATTTCCAATTTGTTTGGCAACATTTGATTTCTTAAA
>Ga0172376_10001941_pt1 | contig 25857 bp, 29 predicted proteins | sample Lak35m_FD_121114 | JGI IMG/M metagenome (GOLD analysis project Ga0172376, IMG submission 121114) | Freshwater microbial communities from Kabuno Bay, South-Kivu, Congo - kab_092012_35m | ecosystem: Environmental > Aquatic > Freshwater > Lake | place: Democratic Republic of the Congo: South-Kivu...
GTTTCCAAACAAGGTAAACATATATCAGTATTTGGGCCAATGTTACTTCAAAACCGAAAATCTTTCCGAAGATCAGTTGAAGAAGTCGAAAACGTTAACGTTTCAACAATTGTACGGTTCTATTTCGGAAGAATATCTGAAAATACCGTATTTTGCGAAGATTTCCGAATATCTTGATCATCGGTGGAAGTTTTTCAACGAATATGGATATATTGAAACGCCAATTTTCAAACGGCGTATTACCAACAAGCATTTGGTGAATGCAAATCCGGCAAAATTGTTCAATTACATACTTCAAGCGTCTGAAACTGAGTATTCGATGGAAAGTTTGATTGATGTAAACAAGTATTTGAAGAACAAAGAATCAAAAGCCATTTTGTACACGTATGATTCGGTATTATTTGATGTAAAAAGGTCAGAAGGCAAGAGTTTGGTGTTGAATATCAAACAAATTATGGAAAGTCGTGGATTTCCCACCAAATGTTACTTTGGCAACAATTATCACGACATGAATTCTATTAGTATTTAAACGAGGGTTTTGTATGAACACACAATATTTATTGTATATTGTGTCGTCATGAATAAAGAAAAAATCATCGAAGAGGTTTTAAAAGAATACTCTTTTTTAATGGAAGACGGTGGTATAAGTGATCAAATAGATCAAGATGTATTGCTTACTGCGATAGAAAATCTTGGATATGATGATTATTTTGTCGCTGAAAAGTTGTGTGAAGAAACATCAACCAGCAACAACAAGTTTATATCGGATCTTAAAAGCAAAAAGAGTTTATCAGATGAAGATATTGCTATTTTAAAGCAATTAGTTGGTCCTAGATACATGATTATTGATGAAGAACTCAAGTCTGTAAAACTAAACACCGTACACGTTCCTGACAATTTTCCGGGTACAGAATCAGATCCAAGAGAAATTACTATATCTCAAATGGAAGAGTTTTTGGCAAGAGAAAAGGCACAAGGACGTAAACTTCGAATTTCACAATCATCGACCAAAGTAAGAATTTATGCGGGTCCAGAAAATTTGTCTATATTTCTTGTAGGAACCGGTCTTAAACTATATGGAAAGAGCAAAGTTCCTGATAACTTTTCAATTGAATTCAAAAAGTTTCTAAGATTGTTGGATTTCTATAAAGTGTATTCCAATGATATTGAGTTTAAAGAAAGTGTATCAGCTGGTTTGTCTTCACAAGATTTGCAAGTAAACAACATCAATCAGTATTTTGCCAAAAACAATCCTGATAAAATACCGTTTCATTTGTATATTCAAGATGGTCCACACGTAGTTGATTGTAAGGTGATGATTGATGCTGCTCAAAACATATCAGGAAGTGGAAAAGCAGACTTTGCATTGAAAAACAAAAATCTTGAAGCGTTTTGGGTATCTTTCAAAGCAGCAAACTTTTTTGACAAACGTGATCGATCAAAGTTAGCACCTCCGGGATTTGAAGAATATGGACCCAGCATGTCGATTGGTGAAAAGTTGTCTGGAAATCCTACTTGGAACAGATTGATGGTAAAGTTAACAAAAGGAATGATCAAAGTTCTTCAAAACAATTTTATTGATTTGACCAATAAAAAAGTAACATTTGGTCCAGATCCATTTGCTCCTAAAGTTCAAATTATAACTCATGTTGATGGTGTTGCTATTGAAACTATTGTAAACAACGATGAAGAAAAACTTCGTTATATGCGTGCTAAAGCTGCTGCTATTAACAAGTTGGTTGCACGACAAGATTTGAAGAAAAAGTTGGTTTATTTTGCGCCCAAAACCTTTTCGGTTCTTATGGACTTCTTGGATGGTACTGATGTAACCAAAGAAATTGCTGGTAAAGCCATATATGGTGTAGATTTTGAGTTTGGCAAAGACAAACCATTTGGACGTGAAAATGTTAACATATTGATGCAGTCCAAAACTCCAATCACTGTAGAAACACATGTATTGAAAAATAAACAAAATGCGTTGTTGATCAAAACAGACGAACGTGGCAGTGTATTGTTCAATCCAAATTTGCCTCTTCCAAAAGATATGGACGATCCAATTTTGGCATATAGACCCGTGTTTAATCCTACATTTATTGTGAATGAACATCACTTGGAAGTTGTAAATAAAGTAGGAATGTTGTTTTTGGGAGTCAGAATATTTATATTACCCGCTGCCAAAGCCAGTGGTGCTGTTGTGATTAAATGATATGAAGATTTATAAAAATGTCACTCAATTGGTAAATGAAATATGTTTAGATAGTCGTGTTGAAAGCGGCATGTTTGACATGTTTAATGATCAACATATGAGTGTGTTGAGAGAGAAGTTGACAGAAATGGGTTTGCCTGAAAACGAAGTGGTTGAAATTGCTAATGCCGTAATTGAAGGCAAGTATCCAGAACGTCAGGCATACAACGCAAATGGTATTCTGGTCACATTTCCCAATGCTGACTACAAACAACGTGCAATACGTCGTGGAACTCATTTTGAAGAGGATCCTACCAAGGGTCAATCCAACTTGGATTATGACACTTCTACACCTGATCAACCAACTCAAGAACCAACATCAGGCGAAGCACCAGTTCAAGTGGAACCTGCTACAACTGCTGTTGCTCAAAGTGATACACAACTACCACAACCTGTTGTGAATGTTCAAAACACGGTTACTACAGACGATTTGAAAACAAGAAGTCCTCAACAAAAAATCAAAGATGCTGATGAAGTTGAAAAGATTCTTACAACAGAATTTACGTTGGAAGAAGCTGCACAACACAATTGGGTTCGTGGCGAAGGCAACAGTTGGTACAATTCCGACGGTGCTTTGGTTGGTCATGAATGGTATTGCCTCAACAGCAAATCCAAGAAAATTCTATCATCGAGATGAAAGACACCCAATTATTATGTACGTTTACAGTTCCTAATGACTATCCAACAGTTGTTGAACAAATTAAATCGTTTTATTTGTTATCCAACAATCGAATTTTTGCATTTTCCAATGAAAAAAATGTCAACGAACTGTATTTGACATATAATATTGTGATGCGGGATCGATCCATCAAAAAATTGCCCAATACTATATCAATACATCGTAAAAAACAGACCAATACTTTGTATACTTTGAATGCCATGAATAATCTCATCACCGAGGAGAACAATGGTGTTTTTGATAAAACTTTTCAATTAAATTGGGACTACTATAAAAACTCATTGATTATAACAAATGAGGCGTCTGTTAAAATAATATCATTGAAAATTTTTGATATTATAAGTTGAAGTTTTGGAGCAGTTGCCCTATAGTTATGTGAGTAATAAGTTATGTGTATTCAGTTTCGAGTGAAATTGAATTGATTAACTCATTACTACTTAACAAATTAACAAATAAATAATTATGGCAATTGACCTATCTAAGATTAAGAGTCGTTTGAACTCTTTGACAAATACCAATCAAAAATCTTCTATGCTTTGGAAGCCAAAGCCTGGAAAGCAAACGATTCGTATTGTTCCCTACAAGTATCAACCAGATACTCCATTCATTGAGTTGAAGTTTCACTTCGGCATCAACAACAAGACCTATTTGAGTCCCGATTCCTTTAACCGTCCAGATCCTATCGTTGAGTTTAGCAATAGACTCAAGAAGACTGGCTCCAAGGAGGATTGGGTGATGGGCCGCAAGATGGAGCCCAAGATGCGTACTTATGCTCCTGTGATTGTTCGTGGTGAAGAGGACGAGGGTGTCAAGTTCTGGGGATTCGGAAAGCAGGTATATCAGGAAATTCTATCGATCATGGCAGATCCTGATTACGGTGATATCAGTGATCTTGCTTCGGGACGTGATATTGTGGTTGAGTTTCGTACAGCTGAAGACAGTGGAAAGAATTTTCCAGAGACTTCAATTCGTGTGAAGCCAAACGCAACACTCGCTGTTGATCCGAAGGATGCTGACGCTCTTGAATCAATCAAGAATCAAACTGATATTTTGGATCTATTTCCAGAGCCAAAGTACAACGAACTCAAGGAGGTTATGAACGCTTGGTTGCATCCTGAGGAGGCTGCAACAACTACCGAGACCTCTGTTAATACGGTAGTTGATGAAGATGACACACAGCCTGTTACCAAAACTGTTATTGTTGAATCTGCTGCACCAGCAGCTGAAGCTAAGACCGTTGCTAACAAGACTGCTGTTAACAAGTCGCCTACCGCAACTGCTGCAAAGATCAATACAGATGACCTAAGTAAGGCATTTGATAATCTTTTCAATAGTTAATAAACCCTATTAGGAGAGGTGGTAGGTAAACTGCCACCTCTCCTTTTTCATTTCAATAAAAAGTTATGCCTGAAGATACACCAAAAAAGAAAAAGGTGTCAACTCATGTAACGCATGAAGTTGACTCACAGAGAGACGACCTTGTAGAATCACTTGCAGATGTTTTGAATAAAGCAAACAAGGATTCTGGAAAGTGTGCGTTTTTCTTGGACCAAAAGGAAGATCCATCGACAATTACAGATTGGATCAGCACAGGTTGCGACATCTTGGATCTCGCAATTTCAAATCGTCCACATGCTGGTATTCCAGTTGGACGTATTACTGAGATTACCGGACTTGAAGCGTCTGGTAAAAGCTTGTTAGCCGCACATTTATTGGCTGAAACTCAAAAGAAAGGTGGACTTGCAGTATTTATTGATACTGAACAGTCAGTTTCTCATGACTTTTTGGCTGCTATTGGTGTTGATATACAAAAGATGTTGTATGTTGCTGCTCATACAGTAGAAGACATCTTTGAAAAGATTGAAACGATGATTGCTCACGTTCGTAAATCAAGTCGTGATCGATTGGTTACAATTGTTGTTGATAGTGTTGCTGCTGCCTCAACCAAGGCAGAATTGGAAGCGGATCACGGCAAAGACGGTTTTGCTACTGGAAAGGCCATTATCATTTCCAAGGCGATGCGTAAGATCAACGATATGATTGGTAAACAACGTATTGCTTTGATTTTCACCAATCAACTACGTGTTAATCTTCAGGCAGCGATGTTTGGAGACAAGTACATTACAAGTGGTGGCAAGGCCATTCAGTATCATGCTAGTGTTCGTCTTCGTTTGAAGGGTATGGGAGCACTAAAGGTTACTCAAAATGGTGAACCTGCACATATTGGTGTCAAGACACGTGCGGTTGTTGTCAAGAATCGTATGGGACCACCAATGAGATTTGCTGATTTTAGCATATTCTTTGATAGTGGTATTGATAATTATGGCAACTGGATTGAAGTGTTGAAGAAGCACTCAATTATTACTGGTGCCAAGTCACCTTACAATTATACCAAGAACAATGGTGAAGCTGTTAAGATTGATATCAAGACGTTTGCTAAAGACATGAAGGTTGATGCAGAACTTCGTGAGGAGTTGTATCAAAAGATTGTTGAAGTAGCAGTTATGAAGTATAAATCACCAGACAGCGAAATTCGTGAGGATGTAGAAGTTGACGAATCAGAGGATGCAGAAGAAGTTGGTGGAGAAGAATAATTGTTATGAGTTTCAATCAAGACGAAAAGAAAAGACTGTTCTCTATTTTTGAGAATGTTTCACAAGAAGACAAGAACGCATTATCTAACCGAACACAAGATTCGGATGTGCTCTTGGTTGACGGACTCAATGCTTTTATTCGCGCGTACGCGGCCATGCCATCATTGAATGAAGATGGTCTTCATACAGGTGGTGTGGCTGGGTTTTTAAAGAGTGTGGGTTATGCAATCAAATTGCTTAACCCCACTCGTTGCGTCATTATTTTTGATGGAAACGGCGGCAGTATGAAACGTCGTAAGATTTATCCACAATACAAGGATAAACGTAGTACAAAAATAAGACTCAACAGAGCATATTCAGAACTTTCAACCGGTGAGTTGGAAGAAAAGAATATGAAGTCACAACTTTTAAGATCGGTACACTATTTGGATTGCTTGCCAGTATCAACTATGGCAATTGATCATGTAGAAGCGGATGATACTATTGCATATGCTGCGCAACAGTATTTTAAATCCAACGTTACCATTATGAGTGCTGATAAAGATTTTTTACAGCTGACCAATGAACGAATCAAAGTTTATAGTCCCACGAAGAAAAAGCTGTATGGATGTGCAGAAGTTTTTGACGAATACGGTATTAGTTGTAAGAATTTAATTTGGTACAGAGTGTTAGAAGGCGATGTATCAGATAACATTGATGGAATACAAGGTTCTGGTTTAAAAACAGTAATCAAATGTTTTCCATTTTTGGCAGAAGAACGTGAAGTTTCTTTAAATGAAATTTATACTTACTGTGAAAACAACAGTGCCAAGTATAAGCTATATCGTACAATTCTTGAAAATAAAGACATTGTACAAAGAAATTATACATTGATGCAACTCAAAGAAACTGAAATTCAAAGTTTCTCACAATTGCGTATCAATGAAATATTGGATCAGCCAATAAAGAAGCTGGATCGTATCAGCTTTTCCAAACTGGTAACCGAAGATAAAATGTGGAATAATATTCCTAATTACCAAATTTGGCTCAACGAGTGTTTTAACAAACTCACTACGTTGGTACGATAAATATAAACAATAAAAACTATACAGTTTGGTAAACATCACATAACATGTGTATGTCATTGAAGAATTTTATATATGAACGAAAATAACCAAGTAATTGATAACCTGAAAAAATACGGAAGCGAATTTCAAATCAAGTGTATATCAGGAATACTAAGCGATAAGTCTTTTCTCGAAAGACTTTCTGATATCATTGATCCAACATCGTTTGAATCGGATGCACATCAATGGATTGTTAAAGAAACTGTCGCATACTTTATGCGATACAAAGATACGCCAACACTTAATGTATTCAAAATACAAGTGGATACAATTGTAAGTGAGGATTTGAAAAAGAACGTCATTGATCAGTTGAGAAATGTGTATCAAAAAATCACAGACAGCGATATCAAGTTTGTAAAAGAACAGTATTTGGAGTTTTGTAAGAGTCAGAAACTCAAGCATGCTATCTTTGATAGTGTTAAACATCTCAAGACTGGAAATTATGAACAGGTAAAGGCATTGGTTGATAGTGCGTTAAAGGCTGGTATGGAACGCAACATTGGTCATGACTATATGACAGATGTTGAAAAGCGTATGAGTGTGATGGCACGTAATACAATCAAGACCAACTGGACTGAAGTTGATACCATCATGGACGGCGGACTCGCTGCTGGTGAACTGGGTATCATTACAGCGTGTGCTGGTAGCGGTAAATGTATAGGTCCGAACACAGAAATTGAAATTGAATATCATGAATTCGGAATAGAAACTACGAGTTCATCGGGTAAAGTATTTGTATTGTGGATTAATCCATTTGAAAAATACAAAATAGATGAAACTGAATTATTTGGATGGCAAGTGGAAAATGTTTTTTATGAAATTGAAAAAATAAAAGATGTTGTTTAAATAAACATATAAATTGTCACTGGTATTGGTAAATATACATAAAAAATTAAATTTTTATGTTATATGTAACTATTTATTAATAATTATGAATAATAATAAAAAAGAATTTTCAATCTATAGATACCAGTATTGGATGCAAAAATATGGGATGACTGAAATTGATGCAAAAAACAAAGTATCTTTAATACAAAAACAAAATGCGAATAAATCGTCAAAAAAAGTTAAATCTGAATATTCTCATTTCAAAAAAGAATATTGGATAATTAAAAAAGGTTATAATGAATCCGATGCAATAAAAAAAGTATCTGAATTACAATCTAATCTTTCTAAAAAATCAAAAAAATTTAAAGGAAAGATTAGAACTGATGAAAGCAAAATAAAAATTTCAAATTCAATGAAAGCTAAAATTGCTCAAATTGGAAGTGGAAATTGGGTTAGACATTTTGGTGAATTTAATGGTAATTCTAAAATTGAAAGAGAATTTTATTCTTATATTAAAGAAAATTTAAATGAAAATGTTAGAGCAAATATTCCTATATTAAATTATGTGGTTGATATTTTACATGATAAAAAAATAATAGAATTTTATGGAGATTTCTGGCATGCAAATCCAAAATTTTATTTTGGCGATGAATACATAAAATCGTTTAACATTAACAAAACAGCATATGAAATATGGTTGAATGATAATGTTAGAATTGACTTTTTAAAAAAGTTGGGTTATGATGTTCTAATAATTTGGGAAAATGATTGGAAAAAAAATAAACAAGAATGTATAGAAAAAATTAAAAAATTTTATGAGATTATTAATTAAAAATGTTCGTGAAAAAATTAAAATCAAAGATTTGTTTGATAAGTTAAATATTAAAAATGAAGAAAATGCTATTGAACAATTAAAATTTCCATTAAGAGTAAATACTCCATTTGGATTTAAAAAAATAGTAACGGCATTTCGTACTGAAAAACAAAAAACAATAACTTCATATTTTGGAAACAATAAAACATTGAAAACATCCGGAAAACATAGATTAAAGGTTAACGGATCTTGGAAATATGTTGATGATATAAATGTAAATGAGTTAGTTGAAACTGAAACCGGACTTACAAAATTGATTTCAAAGAAAACGGGAAAAGAAGAAATATTATATGATATTTCGGTAGAAGAAGTGCATTGTTATTATAGTAACGGAATTCTTTCTCATAATTCATGGGTACTAAGTAAGTTGGGAGCTGAAGCAATGAAGCAAGGCAAAAATGTGGTTCATTTTACACTAGAGTTGAATGAAAACTATGTGGGTCTTCGTTACGATAGTTGCTTTACTGGAATTGACTTTCAGAATATTCGTAACAACGTTGATGTTATTCGTAACAAAATTCAACAAGTGCCTGGCAAGTTGTTTATCAAGTATTTTCCTATCAAAACTGTTAGTGCTCATCATTTGAAGATGCATGTGGAACGTATTGCGATGTTGGGAAGCAAGATCGACATGATTATTGTAGATTATGCAGATATTCTACGTCCGTCTCAAAGTGATCGAAACAGCAACAGTTATAGTGAAGCGGGTGGTATTTACGAAGAACTACGCGGTGTAGCTGGTGAACTACAAGTTCCTATTTGGAGTGCCAGCCAAAGCAATCGTGGTGCAATGGAAGAAGATATCATTCAAGCCAATAATATCGCCGATAGTTATCGAAAAATTATGACAGCTGATTTTGTTATGTCACTTAGTCGTAAAGTTACCGATAAAGTAGCCAACACAGCACGTTTTCACGTCATCAAGAATCGTTTCGGTCCTGATGGTATGACTTTTCCAAGTCGAATGAATGCTGGATGTGGTGATATTCAGATTTTCTCTGAAAACTCTAAAGATGGTATTTCCATTTTGAATGAAATGGGAGATACTGAAAATCTTGTTAAGAAGGCACTATCTTCTAAGTGGCAAGCTCATAACTCTGACAACGACAACGATTAAACATAGTTTGTAAATCATAAAAAGCGTTAAAAAAATGTTACAAAATGAACATTAAACAAGGTATTTTTTGATATGCAAAATATAGTTATTTTTTACCATTATGAATAAAGAAATTTTTATAAAGAAGCGAAGCGGTGCGTTAGAGAAGTTCAGTGCTGACAAAATCAACAAAGTTTTGCAATGGGCCACCGACGGTATCAAAGGTGTTAGTTTTGAAGAAGTTGCAATGAATGCGCATTTGTCGTTTTTTGACGGAATGACATCCAACGACATACATGCGATGTTGATTGAAGCTGCTGCCAATTTGATTACTGAAGAAAAACCCAATTATCAGTATGTGGCATCAAGATTGTTGAATTATCAACTTAGAAAAAAGGTTTGGGGAGGTAAAAATCCACCAAAGTTATATGATCTTGTTAAAACCAACATTGAAAAGTTTGTTTATGATGATAAAATTTTGGATTGGTATACAAAGAAGGATTTTGACAAGTTGGATGAATATCTAAAACATGATCGTGACTTGGATTTCACATATGCAGGTATCAAACAGTTGTGTGATAAGTATTTGATTCAAAATCGTGTTACCAAAGAGATATACGAGACTCCGCAATTCGCTTATATATTGATTGCAATGACGTTTTTCAAGGATTATAAGGATAATCGTGTGGAGTATATCAAAAAGGCCTACAACTACTTTAGCAAACACAAGATCAATCTACCCACACCAATTATGGCGGGTGTACGATCTGTAATGAAGAGTTATGCAAGTTGTTCTTTGTTCACTGTTGATGATACTCTCAAGAGTATTTTCAGCAACAACAGTGCTGTAGGATATGCAACTGCAAGTCGTTATGGTATTGGACTCAATTTGTCACGTTTGCGTGCTACAAACGCTCCAATTCGTAACGGTGAAGTGGTTCATACTGGTCCAATTCCTTTTGCCAAGACATTTGAGTCAACCGTAAAAAGTTGTCATCAAAATGGTATTCGTGGGGGAAGTGCCACAGTTAACTTTGCTTGGTTTCACTACGATATAATGGACATTTTGGTATTGAAAAACAATGCAGGTACTGATGATAATCGTGTACGTAAGTTGGATTACTGTATTGGATTGGATAAATTGATTTTTGAACGATTCATTCAAGGTAAGGATGTAACTCTTTTCAGTTATCATGAGTGTGCTTCATTGTGGAACCGTTTTGGTTTTGCTGATTTCAAGGAAAAGTATGAAAAAGCAGAAGCAAACAAGAACATCAAGTTTAAGAAAAAGGTTTCGGCCAAAGAACTGATTGGTCTTCTCGCTAAAGAACGTCTTGAAACTGGTCGTATTTACACCATGTTTGTAGATCATGCTAATGAACATGGTAGTTGGTTGGATCAAGTTGATACCAGCAATCTTTGCGTTGAGGTAAATCATCCATTAACTCCAATTGAAGATGTCAACGATACAAATGGTGAAATCGGTGTGTGTATTCTTGCTGCCGTCAATTGGCTTGAAGTTAAAGACGATGATGAAATGAAGAGTGTATGTGATGTTATTGTGAGAATGTTGGATGCATTAATCGAACATCAAAATTACTTTGTACCTGCTGCTGAAAACTTTGCCAAAAATCGTCGTAGTCTTGGTGTAGGTGTAAGTAACTTGGCTGCTTTATTGGCAAGAGAAGGTTTGAAGTATTGGGATGTAGGTGCACCCAATCTTGTTGCCAAATGGATGGAGAAGCAAAGTTACTATTTGATTGAAGCTAGTATGGAAATGGCAAAAGAACTTGGTAAGTGTGAAAAGTTTGATCGAACCAAGTTTAGTCAAGGTATTTTGCCAATAGATACATACAAACGAGACATTGATACGTTTATTACCGAACCGTTGCATATGGACTGGGAATCTCTTCGTAACAACATTAAACAATATGGAATGCGTCACAGTACGTTGACGGCATGTATGCCTGTTGAATCTAGTAGTGTAATTCAAAGTAGTACCAATGGCATTGAACCGCCACGTAGTTTGATTAGTTACAAGGGCAGCAAGAGCAACATTTTGCCAGTTGTAGTTCCTGGCATTGACAAGTACAAGGAAAATTATACTTTTGCGTTTGACATGCCTAACAATGAAGGATATCTTAAAGTGGCTGCTGCCATTCAAAAGTTTACTGATATGAGTATCAGTGTCAATACTTATTATATACCTTCTCGTTATGAAAAGAATAAGGTTCCAGTTCAAGACGTTATAAGAGACATGTTGTTGGCATACAAGTATGGATTGAAGAATCTGTATTATGCCAACACAGATGATGGTGATAAACAAACAGCCATGGAAGAAACGAAGAAGGTGGAGCCTAAGATTGAACAATCTAGTGGTTGTGAAAGTGGAGCATGTGTAATGTAATAAAATATGAAAACCGTACTAAATAAAAAGAATATCGATCAACTAAGAAATCCAATGTTTTTTGGTGAGGATCTGTCTCTACAGAGATATGATCAAATCAAGTATCAAAAGTTTTATGAACTTTATGATCAACAGTTGAATTTCTTTTGGAGACCACAGGAAGTATCGTTGATCAAGGATTTGAGTGACTACAAGGTATTGTCAGATGAAGAACGTTTTGTGTTTGACAGTAATCTCAAGTTTCAAACCATGACAGATAGTATGTTGAGTCGTAGTATTCATGAGTTGATGAAACATGTTACCAATCCAGAGTTGGAAATTTGTATGAATACTTGGAGCTTCTTTGAAACCATTCATAGCAACAGTTACACTTACATCTTGAATAACGTATATCCTGATGCAACCAAGTTTTTTAACAGTATTTTGGAGGATCCTGAGATTGTTAAACGAGCCACTGCTCTATCCAAAAAGTATGATCAGTTGTTGACTTCATCTGATGATCCTAGACAACAGTTGTTTGATGCTGTATTAGCAACTCAAATTACTGAGGGATTGGTATTTTATGTGAGTTTTGCATGTAGTTTCTACTTTGGCTATCGTGGAAAGATGGAAGGTAATGCAAAAATCATCAAATTTATCAGTAGAGATGAAAATCTGCATGTTGCCATCACTCAAAACATCATGAAAAACTGGGCAAACAACAAAGATGAAGGATTTCAGGACATTGTTGCCAAAAGTGAAGACAAAATTTATGCCACATATGAAATGGCAGTAAATGCTGAAAAGGAATGGGCTGATTATTTGTTTAGCAAAGGTAACTTGGTTGGTTTGACATCGGATAGTTTGAAGAATTACGTTGAGTGGTTGGCCAACAACAGACTTTCGAGTTTGGGTTATCGAAAAATCTATACCAATGCCAAAACAAATCCACTATCTGGATGGTTGGACAGTTATTATGACAGTAAAAAACTTCAAGTTGCACCTCAGGAAACTGAACTTAGTAGTTATGTAAAAGGAATTGATAATACTATTGCAGCCGGTGCGTTTGATGATTTTAAGTTATAAAAATAAAACAACACGAAGAACACCCAAAAGGGTGTTCTTTTTTTGTTGTTATATGTAAATTTGACATATTTATACACATATATATGAAAATTAATCACCTTCAACAAATCATCACTGAGTGTTTTGAATCGGTTTTGGAAGAGCGTCAAAAGAAACAAAAGGTTGCCACTGCGTTAAAAAAGTTGGTAATGGAAGTGATTGAAGAAAAGAAAGCGAATTTTGAAAAAACTTGTTTGGAGATTCAAGAAGAGTTGGACAAAGAAGTTAAGAAGATTGACAAAAAGTATTCGGTGGTCAAAAATGATGCAGGCAATTTTGAAATGTGTGGATGTGACCCACATCATATTTTTGTTCGTCCACGTTGGTACAACAACTTTGAAGTGTTGGCATTCAAGAATAAAACTGACAGAACCAAGAAAATTGGTTTGAGTTATGATGAAGTCAAAGAGTTTTTGAAAGCTACGTTGAACAACACTGATCAAAACTACGTCAACAAAGCCTACAACAAGGCAGCCGAAAACAGTGTAGACAAAGAAAAGAAAAAGAATCAGGGTGATGGTCCACAAAAAACCGATGTAAAGGTTGAAGATGCTGTGGAAAAGAAAGAAGATTTGCCAGATCAACCAATGCAAGACGTAAATCTTAAGAAGGTTGAAAAGCAAGTGGATCATTCTGTAAAGGGTGAAAAGCCAAAATACAAGTTTCCTAAACAAAAGGATGACGATTTGACCGTTAAGTTCAAATGAGTAAATAAAAACTATGAAAATTAAAGCATTGATTAGTTTAGCACTATTAACATCTATATCAGCTACTGCTGGTCATTTTAGTTGGGGTATTTCGTTGGGATTTGGTGGAGGATATTGTGCACCGGTATATTGTCCACCACCTGTAGTTTATGTGCCTGTAGTTTATTCACAGCCAGTAGTAGTTGCACCACCCACGGTGGTATATACTTCTGTAGTTTATTCGCCACAAGTTGTTGTAATGCCACAACCAGTGGTTTATTATCCTCAGCCAATTGTTTACGTTGTTGGCAGACATGGACATAGACGTTAAAATTTTTTCAATACATTGTGAACGCCGCTACGAATGAAAATTCTAGCGGTTTTTTGTTGACTTTTTCTAGAATGACTATATGATGTTGAAAAATAAAAAACATATGAGCAAAACCTCCAAGAAAGACATCAACTCAATTCTCGCTGCGTCTGTTAAGCTTCGTCCTGACGACGTTATTATTTCCGATACCAAGTGGAAGTATTTGGTTCGTTCAATTTTGTGTGGAAAGAACATTTTGATGGTTGGACCCACTGGATGCGGCAAGACTTTGGTTGCACAAACTGCTTCCAAGGCTCTGAATCGTCCTTTCTTTTTCTTCAATATGGGTTCTACACAAGATGCACGTAGTGCTCTGATTGGAAACACGCATTTTGAAAAGGAGACGGGTACCATTTTTAGTGAGTCAACGTTTGTGAAGGCCATTCAGACTCCCAACGCTGTAATTCTTTTGGACGAAATTAGTCGTTCACATCATGATGCTGCAAATATCATGATGACGGTGCTTGATACACTTCAACGTTATCTTCGTTTGGACGAAAAAAAGGAGAGTGACGTAATTCGTGTTGCTGATGGAGTGTGTTTTATTGGTACCGCTAATATTGGCAATCAATATACTGCCACCCGTGTTATGGATCGTGCTCTTATGGATCGTTTTTCCGTAAAGATTGAGATGGATTTTCTGGACAAGCAATCTGAACTCAATTTGTTGGTGAATCGATTCAAAATTGATACTACAAATACGAACGTTTTCAACACCATCAGTTCAATTTGTGACATTGCGTCACATTGTCGAGATCAATCTCGTATGGAAGACGGTCGTTTGACTAACTTTTTGTCTACTCGAGCGGTGTGTGAGATGACTGAGTTGGTTTGTGACGGATTTAGCCTCAAGGAAATTGCTGATGTGGCTATTTATCCTGAATTTTCTTATGAGGGCGGTCTTGAGAGTGAACGTACTTATGTAAAGCAGCTGGTTCAAAAGTATGTTCCTACTGAATCTACCAGTGATCCTTTGATCAAGGGTAACGGTTCGGTCAATGCTACTGTTCCATTCTAAAAAAAGTGTTGACTTTGTTATCAAACGTTGTATGATGTCTACATGAAATCAAAAACTACATCAACTAGCACACACTCTGACTTTTGGCTTGACGAATTTGATTTCGACAGTGGTTCAGAGTTTAAAGATGATGGTCATGCAAGTCGAACAGCCGATATGGTTCGACTCAACATGGCTCGTCGTGCTATTGCCAACTTTGTTTCAATTTTGACTGGAAAAACTATTCCGGTGTTGTTCAACGATGGCGGCAAAAATATGACCGATGGTCAAGTTGTGTTTTTATCTGCTGACGTTTCTCAAAACGAAGATTTTGATGCATCCGTTGGAGTGTCTCTGCATGAAGCTTCTCATATTTTGCTCACTGATTTTCGAGTGGTGGCTGATTTGTGGCAAAACATTCCACGTGAACTGTATACACTCGCTGAACCACATGGTTTTACTAAACAGGAAGTGGCTGAGTACGTAAAAACTATTCTCAACATTGTTGAAGATCGGTATATCGATAATTTTGTATATAGAACCGCGCCAGGCTATCGTGGATATTATTTGGCGCTTTATGAAAAGTATTTCAACAATGACCGAATTGGCACCATGTTGAAATCTACAATGTATCGTAGTGCTACCGTTGAGTCATATGAAGCACGATTGATTAATTTTACCAACCCAGATACCGTGTTGGATGCACTACCTGATTTTCAAAAAATCATTGAGTTGATTGATGTTCACAATATTAATCGTTTGAAGACAACACAGGATCGTTTCGATCTTTCAATCGAAGTGTGCAAGATTATTTATTCTAACGTTAATGTCAAAGAGCAGTATGATAACAAAATCAATCAAATTTTGAATCAATCTGTTTCTGGCAGTTCTGAATCATCGGGCAGTGTTGTGTATGTTACACCGGCACAAGAAGGTGACACGGGCGGTCAAAATATTGAAGATATTCTTGGCGGACAGTCAACTGTGGTTGTAGTCAACAGTGCTAGTGATGTTTCCAAGAAAAAAGCCAATGATGAAAATGAAAAATCTGGACTATCAGATACTAAACGTAAGGGTATTGAACGAGCTTTGCAAAAGCAACGTGATTTTGTCAACAATCAGTTTAAAAAGAAGAAGGTAACCGCAGTACAAAACAGGCTTTTGTCTGAAATTGAAACTGCTGGAGTAACTATTATTCCTGTTGGCGTTGGACTAGATACCACGAACCAGATAGTTTCTACCGTGGATTGTATTGTGGTAAAAAATATGACCAAGGAACTTATTTTTTCGGAACAATTTCCTTGTAGTTTGTATGATGAACACAACAAACCATCTATTTTGAATGTAAATGCTGTCAATGATGGTCTTCGTCTTGGCAGTATGTTGGGACGAAAGTTGATGATTCGTAATGAGTTGAACACTACCAAATATATGCGTAAATCGGCGGGTCGTATTGATCGTCGTATTATGTCAGAGTTGGGATTTGACAATGAAAATGTGTTTTATCGTAATGTAACCGATCAATATAAAAGCGCTGAAATTCATATTAGTGTTGATGCTAGTAGCAGTATGCATGGAAATCCGTGGCGTAAAACTATTACTGCTGTCACTGCTATTTGTAAGGCAGCATCAATGATTCGAAATCTCAAAGTTTCGGTGAGTCTTCGTTGTACTTGTAAAGATGGACGTTTGCCGTACATTGTGATGGTATATGATTCTTCCAAGGATCATTTTTCCAAGGTTCGTAATTTGTTTCCTTACTTGTCGCCCTGTGGCAGTACACCTGAGGGTCTTTGTTATGAAGCCATCATGGATATGTTGGGTGAAAAGTCGAGTGACGAAGACTATTACTTTTTGAATTTTTCAGATGGCGAACCGTGTTTCAGTTTTTTTGGCCAAAAAGGATCGTTTTATTATGATTCTAAAATTGGTAGTGTACATACTCGTAAACAAGTAAATAAGATTCGTGAAAGGGGATACAAGGTGTTGTCGTATTTTATTTCACAACGTGAAGGCGCAATGAAAAATCTGGTTAATGCTGGACCCGAATTTTGTTTTCGAACCATGTATGGTGCTGATGCTAGTTTTATAAACGTATCTAGTATTGTCAGTATTGCCAAAACTATGAACAAAATGTTTTTGGACAAAAAGAATTGACATTTATCTAATTTAGTGTTAAAACAAATACACAATAAACAAACCAAGAAAGGAATAAAAAAATGAAAAAGACAAATCGTAAGAACAAGACTAACCTCATTGTGAATTGGCCTACCGGCTTTTTTGTAATGGAGACATCAACTGAACATCCTCATGTTGAGGCACTTACCACTTATAATCCAGAGTTTGTGCCGATTACGTTGCGTGTTCGTCTCAACATTGCTATTGATGAGAAGCATACCACCAAGATTGGCACTCTTAAGAATGCCAAGGGTCGTCCCAAGTTGGTGTTTGCTGTTGCTCCTGTTTCTATTGAAACGGTTGAGGCTGCAAAGAATGCAGGTGTGCTGATTGACAATGATGTCACCAACGTTGTAAATGTTGTTGACGTTAAGGCCACAGAGTCAACTGATGAGGTTTCTACGTCAGTTGAAGTTGTACATGATGGTGAAGTTGTGCCCAGTGTATAAAAAAATGGTAATTGTGGTGTTTTACCTATGTATAGGAAATGAAACGATCACATTATCATTATTTTGAAATAGCAGATAAAAAAGCATATCTTCTTTACGATCAGGAGGATCTAGTAAAACTGGATCCTCCTTGTTCTATTGGCGAAGAAAGAGACGTTAAAATCGCTGTAACTAAATTGCCAAAAGAAACCATTATGTCTTATTATGAAATTACGGATATAAAGTTGACACCAGCGGGTGCTCAATTTACATTTAAAAAGATACTAACAAAAATACCTGAAATAAAAGATAAAGAAGATAAGAAATGAACGAAGACAATATATTTTTTGATATAGACCCATTTGATTTTGATGCCGAAAAGAAGAAATTCGTTGAAAACATGAATTATCTCAAGGCAATGAGTGTAGAAGAAGCTACTTTTTATAAAAAGTGGGAAGAAGTACGTGATTATCGATCACATGCCACACGTTCTGACACTGTAAAAGCTAAAATTTGGGTTCCAACTGATATAAACGATGAAAATTTGACGTTGCAAGAGTTGGATTGTATCAATCCCACCATTGTTCATGTAGAAACTGAACAACAAGAGTTGGATTGGTTGATGTTGCGTGTATTTTGTCACACAATGGAGTTTAGTCAGACACCCGGACGGTTTTTAAAGTTTCTTATTACAGATGGTCACGGCGAGCGCCCACGGTATCTAGGAGCGGTTTCTGTGTCGAGCGACGTTATCACCATTTCTGACCGAGATAGTTATCTAGGATGGACGCCTGCTGATAAATTGGAACACAAGAAGCTGTCACACAGTGCGATTGGTAGTTGCATCATGTCAACTCAACCGTTTGGATACAATTTTCTGGGTGGCAAACTGGTTGCGTGTTTGATTACGTCAAGTGTAGTACGAAATGTATGGAAAAAGTTGTATGATCAAACGTTAGTGGGTATGACAACTACTAGTTTGTATGGTAGTTATAGCATGTATAACAGTTTAAAGTGGTGGAACAAGTGTGGATCTAGTACCGGAAAGATTCCTATTAAGCCGGACGATAAGGTGTATGAAACTTGGCATGATTACATCAAAAAAACTCATCAAGAAGAATATGATAGAAAAATGACACAAAAGGATAATGTATCTGGACCTGTTACTGGTGCCAAACAACGAGTAATTAGCATGATTTTTCAAGAATTGAACTTGAAAACACAAGATTATGTTCATGGTTATGAACGTGGTGTATATTACAGTTGTTTTTATGAAAATACCAAAGACTTTTTGTGTAACAGAATAACCGAAGATAAATTGGTGATGAAACAGTTGTTTTTGGATGATAAAACCGCTATATTGAACTGGTGGAAACAAAAAGCCAAAGATCGATATTTGAAGTTAAAACACGAAAATAACCTAAAACCAAGCATTTTGTACTATAACAAAATGATGGATATGTCATACAATACTGCTAAAAGTAACTTTTTTAATGAAGTTGGTCGATAAATCAATATTTATATGTTAATTATAAATAGGATTTTTTGTGCTAGATTTCATTTCATACAACAGACTGGATTACTTTGTAAAACGGTTGGCGTCAGTTGCCACAACCAAATCGGCACCTTATGTTGATAATTCCCCTGATGGAATATTCACTTCTCCTAAGGGAACTATTTTACAAAAGCAAGGAAACTTACTATCATATAAGTATCCCGGTGATACAAATTTTACAATAATCAACTATTCTACCGAATCAATTCGTGCATTTTTAAACAGTTATTCAACCGTGTTGAATTCTGGTGTAAACAAAAATGTTGTTTGGATAAAAATAGATGATGATCCGGGTAAAACGTGGAAAAATCGTGGTATTTGTACACAAACATACGAAATATGTGAAATTGTGCCACCATGCACACCTACACCAACTCCTACACCAACTCCTACACCAACTGCGTATGTATTTGATGAATTGGTTGTGGATAATTTACAGGTAGAAAACTTGATTGTTGGTCCTCCAGAAGAGTGTCCACCTACAGAAAGTACCCCAGGCGAAATGGGCGAAATTATGATTTGTGAAAATTATATGTATGTTTATGACGGAATTGAATGGAAACGCTTCGAACTTTCTATTTATTTTTAATCTTTGACGTATGCCATCTACATATTATAGCGAAATTAGTGCCAGTAAAGTAACTGTTGGAAGACTGATCATCAGTTCGTCAGCACTGTGCACCCCCGATGAATCCACGCCTGGCACATATGGTCAGATGATAGTGTGTGAAAATTACGTGTATGTTCACGACGGTACCAAATGGAAACGTGTTGAAATTGCCGTATATTTGCCTTAAAAATAGTCTTTACTTTGGGCACAGTGTATAGTATCGTATTTTCATGCGTAATATACGTTTCAGCCTTTGTTGCATTTCTCTCAAACTCCAAGAACAAGGAATCAAGTCGTCAACCATGACGAAAACACGATTTCTTCAATTGGAACGTAAAGATGCAGAAAAAATTGTTGCGGATCGTACACTCAACAACATTCAAGTTACACGTAAAACACTAGAGTATTGTGTTACCAACAAGTGGAATTATCGTGTAAGTAGTGGTATGATGCCGTTGGAAACGCTTCCAGAAGCCAATTTGACTATCGAAAACAACTACAATTTTCAAGAAATCAAACGCGAATTTGATTTGTGTGCTGAAATCATTCGTAAAAACAATATTCGTTGTTCTACACATCCAGATCAATTTGTTGTGCCCGCTAGTGTCAATCCACAAACTGTTCAAAAGTCCATTCACGAACTGACTATGCACGGCAAAATGATGGATTATCTGGGTCTTCCTCAAAGTTACGAAGCACCCATCAATATTCATATGAACTGTTTCAAAGGTGCTGATCTAAAAGACATCGCAAAACGCTTTATTGACGTATACAACGCTCTTCCAATCAATGTGAAGAGTAGACTGGTTTTGGAAAACGAAGACAAGCCCAACAGTTGGAATGTCGAACAGTTGTATGAACACGTGTATCAACAAACTGGAATTCCAATTACCTATGACAATTTGCATTTTCGTTGTAATCCGGGTCGTCAAACTGCTGATGAGGCAATTGTTATGGCAAAAAATACATGGCAACATTACGTTCCTGTGTTTCATTTTAGTGACAATGATCCTGCCGAATCTAATATTCGTGCACATGCAAATTATGCCACAAATTTTCCAGAAGAGTTTCATAATGTAAACTGTCCATTGGACTTGGAAATGGAGTTTAAAGCTAAAGATTTTGCTATTGAAAAGTTTCAGGTTGAGTTCAATAAAAAATGAATTTTGTTGACTGAAACAATATGTATGTTACGATAGAGACCGTTAGGAAAAAACTAACAAAAACCAAAATAAAAGTTATATGAAGATTATTAATGATTCGCGTCGAAAGACGTATTTTGTTCAACGTAAGAATGCGGCCATCAATACATACATTGCTGGTCCCACAAATGGTGCACATCGTGCGACCCGATTGACTATCCAAGCTGGTAAGACCCGATTGGATCTTGACGGTCGTCAGATTCGTGCACTTCGTGAGGTTCTTGACAAGAGCCGGTCGCTCGCAGGAACTCGTTCGGCACGTCGAGCAAGCAAGTAAAAAACTAACAAGGTAAGTATATGGGTAAAACATTCAAACATAATAAGGACTTCTCTTTCAAGAAAGACAAGCGAAATCCGAAGAAACAACGTGATGACAAAGGTAAATCGCCACGTTCCAAAAAGCGAAACATTGATTTTCTAGAAATAGAGGAAGAATAAAATTATGTTGATCAAGACATTACTTGGAATACTAATGGTAGTGTCGTTGTTATCCTATAAATTTACAATTATGATACCACTAGGGTTTGCTCTAGTGGTATTTTATTTGTATCAAGTACACCGCATATTGGTGATAAACAAAGAAATTATAGAAGAAAACAACGATGCAATTAACAAAAACATAACATCTTTACTAAACAACCAAAAGGTGTTATCTTCGGACATTAAAAATCTTAAAAAGTGGGTTGACGAAAATGCCAAGAAAAGCTAAAAAAATTGAAAATGAAGGTGAAACTCCCATCAAAAAAGCGTTGGGACTATTTGACCATCTAAAACACATTCGCGGTGTTCAAACCAAAGACTATTACGATAAACTAACAGAAGACGATCAAAAGTCATTTAATCAGTTTATGTTGTTAAAGTTGTTGTCTATGGATAGAGATGCCATTGATAACGTTTGTTCTATGGCAAAATACTATGATATTGTGCCAGATAGAAACTTTTATCAGATGTCAATCGCAATGACACCACGTAAAACTACATACGTACCATATATAAAAAGTAACAACAAATCATACAATGTTGAATTGTTAAAGTTGTTGTCTAAATGGTATGAATGTTCAACATTGGAAGCCAATGAGTATTGTAAACTACTTTTATCCAGAGAAAGTGGAATCAACGAAATACGTTCAGTATGTAAAGCATATGGACTGACAGATAAAGAAGTAACTAAATTGATGAAACATGAATAAAAAGTTGTACATAGGAATTTCAGGTGTTGCACGTTCTGGAAAAAACTTGTTTTGTGATATTTCAAAGAAAATTATTACGCAACAATACAATCTCAGTTGCAATTCTTACGCATTAGCGTGGTATTTGAAAAATGATTGTAGACAATTCATACTGGACCGATTGGGATTGGATGTATTTACAGAAGATACCGAACAAAAGAAAGTGTTTCGAGACATGCTTGTTTGGTATGGTGATGTAAAACGCAAACAAACCGACGGACGATACTGGACAGAAAAACTTCAATCGGATATAGAAAGAGATGATGCAGATGTAGTTTTTATAACTGATATTCGTTACAACTTTTATCCCAAAGACGAAGTTTATTGGATACACAACGATCTAAATGGTAAGTTGATTCACATATCAAAGTATACCTATGGATTTCCCACAGATGGTAGACGTATTCGTAGTGATATTGCCAAAACCAATCAAAAGATTTGGGTAGAACCTGCTAATGATCATGAACGTTGGAATGATCCAAAGGTAAAAGCTGACGCTGATTTTATTGTTGAATGGCCTCACGTAAAATCTGAGGGTAAAACATATCAAGATATTATTGAAGATACTCAATTAAATGAAATTATATCACCTATATATGAACGTATATTTTCCAAATGAAAGGCGTTATATTATCTGGTGGTACGGGGTCTAGGTTATATCCATTGACAACTGTTGTTAACAAACAATTGTTGCCAGTTTTTGATAAACCAATGATTTATTATCCGTTGTCAACCTTGATTTCTTGCGGAATCAAGGATATTTGTATTATATCATCCTGTGATTTTCTTCCATCGTATCAAAAACTGTTTGGCGATGGAAAACATTTGGGATTAAACATAGTATATAAAGTTCAATTTAAACCCGATGGTATTGCACAATCGTTTTTGATTGCGGAAGATTTTATTGGCAATGATAATGTCGCTTTGATATTGGGCGACAACGTATTTCATGGATTCAATCGAATGAAGGTTGATTTTACGGGAGCAGTGGTATTTGCGTACAAAGTCAACAACCCACAAGAATACGGTGTGGTTGAGTTTGATTCCAACGGCAAGGCATTGTCTATAGAAGAAAAACCAAACATGCCTAAGAGCAAATATGCGATTCCTGGCCTATATTTCTACGACAACAAAGTTATTGAATATGCAAAAACGTTGAAACCATCCAAACGTGGTGAATATGAAATTACCGATGTAAATCGTAAATACATGGAAGAAGGTAATTTGAATGTCATAAAAATGCCAAAAGGAACTGTATGGTTGGATGCAGGATCACCTACAACACTGGCACAAGCAAGTAGTTATATACAGACGGTACAAGAACGTCAGGGATGTAAGATTGCGTGTATTGAAGAAGACTGTTTAAATCAACAATTTATTGACACTACACAGTTTAATAAATTAATTGAAAAAACACCAAAATCCGAATATAGAAATTATTTAGAGTCTGTCCAGTCATATATATGACTGGTTATGATTTTACTATTAGGTTCATCTGGTTATATTGGTCAAGAGTTTTACAAACAACTGTTTCAAAAAGGCGTACCAAGTAGATCGTGTTCAGTTCCCACAAAAGAGTTGACATATCGACATTTGGTAGAGCTTCATAAATCGTTAAAGTTAACCGCAATTGTTAATTGTGCAGGTTATACTGGCAAACCAAATGTGGATGCCTGTGAAACAGACAAACACAATACCATCTATGGCAATGTAGTGGTACCCGAAATGTTATCGTCATTTTGTTGCAACAACAAAGTGATATTTGCACATGTATCATCCGGATGTATTTATACCGGAAGACGAGAAGACGGCAATCCTTTCACTGAAACTGATCGTCCCAATTTCAGTTTTGAACAAAACAATTGTAGTTTTTATAGTGGAACAAAAGCATTGGCCGAAGACGTTATACGAAAGAATTGTGATAATCACTATATTTGGAGACTTCGTATACCATTTGAGGAAAAAAACAATCCAAGAAACTATCTGTCCAAGATGTTGAATTATCGTAAACTCTTGGATGCTGAAAATTCTATATCACACAAACAAGAATTTGTAAGTGCATGTATTGAAACAATTACAAAAAAAGTTCCGTATGGAACATACAATGTAACCAACACTGGATACATTACAACCAAACAGGTGATTGAAAAAATTCAAAATACAATTGCCAAAGATAAGGTATTTGAGTTTTTTGAAAATGAGAATGATTTCTATAAGACTGCTGCAAAAACACCACGTTCAAATTGTGTAATGAGCAATCAAAAGTTGTTGAATGTAGGAATTAAAATGAGCGATGTAAATACTGCTCTAGATGAATGTTTAAACAATTGGAAAGTATGAATATATTAGTTACAGGTGGTTGTGGTTTTATTGGATCACATTTTGTTGAAAAATTATTGAATGATCCTAATGTCAATGTTGTGGTCAACTTTGATAAAATGACATATGCGGCAAACAAATCGTTGCCGTTTCATAAATACGATAAATACAAACACTATATTGTTGATATTAGCGATAGCGTTGCAGTGTTTAATGCAATGAAAGAATTTGCTATTACACATGTAGTTCATTTTGCAGCTGAAAGTCATGTTGACAATTCGATTTACTCACCCGATGCGTTTGTAGAAACAAATGTAGTAGGAACTTTTAATTTGATCAAAGCTGCATATGATTATGATAAACTTGAACGGTTTATTCATATATCTACTGATGAAGTATATGGATCTTTGAATTCTAAAGAATCTGCGTTTACGGTAGATAGTCCATATAGACCCAACAGTCCGTATTCAGCAACCAAGGCTGGCAGTGATTTGTTGGTTCGTAGTTACTATCACACATACAAATTTCCAGCAATTATTACAAATTGCAGCAACAATTTTGGACCACGACAACACTTTGAAAAGTTGATACCAACCTGTATTAGAAAGTTGAAGAACCGTGAACAAATTCCTGTATATGGAAGCGGTACTAATGTTCGTGATTGGATTTACGTAAAAGATCATGTGAACTGTATTTGGGATGTGTTGAATAAAGGCGATGTTGGAAAACAGTATTTGATTGGCGGTAACAACGAAATGACCAATCTTGAATTGATTTCACAACTTGTAACTGCATATGAAACTGTTACAAATAGTAAAGTTGATTACAACTATATCAGTTACGTTGCAGATCGTAAAGGACACGATCTACGATATGCTATTGATACATTTGATTATGACCAAACGTTTGGTAAAGTTCAATATTATAACTTTACAGAAGCACTACAATCTACTATACTCAGTTATCTATGAGCGAAACATTTTTTGAAACGGTTTATTCTGATGCTGATAAAGAATTTAAGCATAAAATTCTTGTTTGGCCTAACATTACTTATGCTGAGAATCTTGAAAAAGATTCGTTTGTGTTTGTCTTGTCGAATGTCATCAAGAGTTTGAATTCTATTCGGAATGATATCTTTTGGACAATTGTGACTCCAAAACGATGCAAACTTCTTGAATATGAAAATACTGAACAGATCATCTATAAGTTACCTACTTATCCGAATTCAATGCGAGTTCATTTTGATGTGGATAAAGTTGCAAGTTTACTTGATTTACATAAACAGGATTTTGATGTAATTTATTCACATCTTCCTGAACATACTGTACAACTAGCCAATTATATTTATAA
>Ga0172376_10001943_pt1 | contig 25843 bp, 18 predicted proteins | sample Lak35m_FD_121114 | JGI IMG/M metagenome (GOLD analysis project Ga0172376, IMG submission 121114) | Freshwater microbial communities from Kabuno Bay, South-Kivu, Congo - kab_092012_35m | ecosystem: Environmental > Aquatic > Freshwater > Lake | place: Democratic Republic of the Congo: South-Kivu...
CCGAGGTGCTCTCCGGCGCGGGTACGCGCGAAGCTCCGGGCCCCCTGTGCGGCAAGAGGGTGGTCGTCAGCGGCCGCATGCTGCTCCTGCGCGACTTCGGCAAGCTCGTCTTCCTGCCGCTGCGCGACCAGACGGGCTCGGTGCAGGTCGGCCTGCAGAAGCAGAAGCTCGAGGAGTGGTGGCCCAAGCGCAAGCTCCTCGATGGCGGAGATTGGATCGCCGTGGAAGCCGAGGTGGGCCACTCGCAGAAGGGCGAGGTGACGTTGTGGGCGGACTCGGTCGAGCTGCTCGCCAAGAGCGTGGCGCCGCCGCCCGAGAAGTGGCACGGCATGGTCGACAAGGAGCTGCGCTACCGCCGCCGCTACGTCGACCTGTGGACCGGCGAGGGCGTGCAGCAGGTCTTCGAGGCGCGCTCCAGGATCCTGTCGACGATCCGCGAGGTGCTGCGCGAGGAAGGCTACCTCGAAGTCGAGACGCCGACCTTGCACCCGATCGCCGGCGGCGCCGCCGCGCGCCCCTTCATCACGCACCACAACGCGCTGGACGCCGACTTCTACCTGCGCATCGCGCCGGAGTTGTACTTGAAGCGCCTGCTCGTCGGCGGGCTCGAGCGCGTCTACGAGGTCTCGCGCAACTTCCGCAACGAGGGCTTGTCCCAGCGCCACAATCCCGAGTTCACCATGCTCGAGCTGTACGAAGCGCACGCCGACTACCGCCGCATGATGGAGCTCGTCGAGCGCTTGTTCGAGCGCTGCGCCATGGCCGCGAACGGCACCACCAAGGTGCGCTTCCGCGGTGGCGAGTACGACTTGAAGGCGCCCTTCCAACGCCTGCGCTACACGGAACTGTTCGAGCGCGCCAACGGCTTCGCCTTCGACGACCACGCGCGCACCAAGCGGCGCGCCGAGGAGCTGGGCATCCCCCACTGCGACGACCCGTGGAAGCTGATGAACGAGGTCTTCGAGGCGACCGTCGAAGGGTCGCTCGCGGGTCCGGTGTTCGTCGTGGACTACCCGATGCAGATCTGCCCGCTCGCCAAGTGCTCCAAGGACGATCCGCGCATCGCCGAGCGCTTCGAGGTCTATCTCGCGAGCATGGAGCTCGGCAACGCGTTCAGCGAGCTCAACGACCCGGCCGAGCAGGCGCGTCGCTTCGAGGAGCAGGTGGCCACCAAGGATCCGGAAGCGCCTGGCGAGGTCGACTGGGACTACGTGCAGGCGCTCGAGTACGGCATGCCGCCGGCCGGAGGATTGGGCGTGGGCGTGGATCGCCTCGTCATGGTGCTGACGAACCAGGACTCGATCCGCGACGTGCTGCTGTTCCCCGCCATGAAGCCCGATCGCGCCGAATCCGAGGAGCTCTTGCTGCGCGGCAAGGCGCGCAAGCTCGAGGAGGAACTCGCCGTGGTGCGCGCCAAGCTCGACAAGCTCAAGGCCGTGGCGACCTGAAGCGAGCCGCGATGTACCGCTCCTTCCTGTCGTGGCGCTGGATGCGCACCCGCAAGACGAACATCATCGGCGTCGTGGGCATCGCCGTGGGCGTGGGTGCCTTGATCATGATCCTGTCGATCATGACCGGCTTCCTCGAGCAGTCGAAGAAGACTCTGCGCGGCGGGCTGTCCGACTTGTCGGTCGAGCCCTTGTTCCTGCCGTTGGAGGGCGGCGAGCTGCCGCCCCTCGATCCGCGTCCGGTGCTCGAGGTGGTGCGCGCCGATCCACGCGTGGAGGCGGCCTGCGCGCAACTCGTCTGGTACGGCATCATCGGCCAAGGTGGAGGCGACGCCGCCATCAGCGCCCTGCGCATGAGCGACGCCACCGGCTCGCAGAGCCTCTCCGGCGTCAAGCTCGTGGGCATCGACCTCGCCGACGAGTACGCCACCACCGCCTTGCGCGCCGACCTCGAACGCGCGCCTCGTTCCGGTGCGACGCGCGTTGTCGACCCCGAACGCCCCTTCGCGCCGCCGCCCGGCCACGAGCCCGTCGGCCGACCGCTCGCCTCGGTGGTCGTGGGCGAGCAATTGGCGCGCGCCTGGAACCTGCGGCGCGGCGACGTGATCGAGGTGGTCACGGGCGTGCCCGACGCGCAGGACGGCGACTTCCAGGTGCAGAACCGGCGCTTCGTCGTGGCCGGCACCTTCCGCTCGGGCGAGAACGAGATGGACCTCGATCGCATCTACATGGAGCGCTCCGAGCTGGTCGACTTCCTCGGCAGCGGACGACTCTACAGCCAAGTGCTCGTCAAGACGCGCGACTACGAGCAGCAAGGTCGCGCCCTGCAGTCCGACTTGTCCGCGCGCCTGTCGGAGCTCGGCATCCTGCGCGGCCTGGACGCGGGCGAGGTGCGCACGTGGGAGGACCACCGCCGCTCGCTGCTGGCCGCCATCAAGAACGAACGCGTGCTGATGGGCATCATGTTGTCGCTGGTCGTGCTCGTCGCGGCCTTCACCATCTTCGCCATCCTCTCGATGATGGTCACCGAGAAGCGCCGGGACATCGGCATCCTCACGGCGCTGGGCGCCACCAGCGGCGGCGTCTCGCAGTTGTTCCTGCTGGTGGCGTTCTGGGACGCGCTGCTCGGGGCGCTGTTCGGCGCGGTGCTGGGCGTGCTAGGCGCGATCTACATCGACGCCATCGAGCAATGGCTGTCGCGCGTGTTCGGGGTGCAGATCTTCGATCGCGGCGTGTACATCTTCGACCACATCCCCTCGGTGGTGAACCCGAGCTGGGTCGCGTTGATCGTGCTGGGCGCGTTCCTGTGCACGCTACTCTTCGCGCTCGTGCCCGCCGTGCGCGCGGGCCGGCTCCACCCCCTCGACGCCTTGCGCCACGAGTGACCTCGAGATGGCCGACCAATCCGCGTACAAGGCCCAGCCGCTGCTCTCCGCGCGCGGCGTGACGCGCCGCTTCAAGGTCGGAGATCGCGTCGTCGAGGTGCTGCACGGCGTCGATTTGGAGCTCTTCGACGGCGAGCTCATCGCGCTGATGGGCTCGTCGGGCGCGGGCAAGTCGACCCTGATCCAAGTGCTGGGCCTGCTCGACGCCCCCGACGAAGGCGAGGTGCGCTACGGCTCGGTCTCGGCGTGGAAGGAGCCGCCGAGCGAGCGGGCGCGCCTCAGGAATCGCGCCGTGGGCTTCGTGTTCCAGTTCTTCCACCTCATCCCCGAGCTCGACGCCGTGGAGAACGTGCTGCTGCCGGCGATGATCGGATCCGATCCGGACCTCGTCGAGCGCCGCAAGGAGTTGCGCGAGCGCGCGCGCGCCATGCTGGTCCAATTCGGGCTCGGTGATCGGCTCGACCACCGACCGGCCCAGTTGTCGGGCGGCGAGAAGCAGCGAGTCGCCATCGCGCGCGCGCTGCTGCTCGACCCCAAGCTCGTCATCGCGGACGAACCTACCGGCAACTTAGATTCGACCACCGGAGCCAAGGTGCTCGACCTGCTGCTCGAGGAACAGAAGAAGCGCAGCTTGACGCTCCTGCTCGTCACGCACGACGAGCGCGTGGCCGCGCGTTGCTCGCGCGTGGTGCGCATGAAGGACGGACACGTCGTCGATCCGCGCGGCTGAGTGCGCGCTCGAGCTCGAGCGCGCGCCGAGCGCTCGGCTTCACAACACGCCGTTGCTGCCGCTGTCGCGCCCGCTCGCCTTGCGGCCGCGCGCGCGACCGGGGAACACATCCGGCTCGACGGAGCCGCGCCATCCCAGGCGTTCCCGCAAGCGACGAAAGGGATCGAAGGAGCGCGGCGACAAGAGCGGATAGGCCTTGGGATGGGCGCGCATCACGACTGCATCGCCCTCTTGCAGAGGATGGAAGCCTTGTCCGTCTACCACCAGCGTGGTCAAGCCGCTGGCGCGCGTGATGTCGAGTCGCAGGCGCGCGGCCCCGTCGAGCACGATCGGCCGGTGCGACAAGGCTTGCGGAGAGATGGGCGTCACGACCAGCGCCTGCAGCGCCGGAGCGAGGATCGGGCCGCCTGCCGCCAACGAGTAGGCCGTCGATCCCGAGGGCGTCGACACGACCAATCCGTCGGCGCGGTAGTTCGTGACCCAGTCGTTGCCCACCTTGAGGGCCATCTCGAGCATGCCTTGGAACGCGCCGCGCGTCAGCACGGCGTCGTTGAGCGCGGTGGCGCGCTTGATCTGCCCGCGCGCGTCGCGGTACTCGACCGACAGCCGCATGCGCGGTTCGACGCGCGCCCGTCCCGCCAGCACGTCCTCCAGCGCCGCGCGCCAATGGGTGGCCTCGACCGAGGCGAGGAACCCCACGCGGCCGAAGTTGATGCCGATCGTCGGCGTGGGCTTCTTCTCGTAGGCGCGCACGGCGGACAGGATCGCGCCGTCGCCACCCAGCACGACGACGAGGTCGCAGGCCGGCGGACGCCCCGCCTCCCACGCGCGCGGCTCCAGCAGGAGGCGCGTGGCCACGCGCTCGGCCGCGAACCACGCCTGCAGCTCGCGTGCCAGCTCGACCACGCCGGGCTTTTGGGCGTCGGCGAGGATCGCGACGCGACGCGGACGCGCGGGAGTTGCCGCTTTGGCGCGCGCCATGGCCTTCAGGCGCGCTCGCTGCGCGCGCGCTCGAGGAGCTGCAGCACGGCGCGCTCCACGCCGGCGGCGTCGAGGCCGCACTCGGCCAGCTGCTCGGCGCGGCTGGTCTTGTGGTCGATGTAGCGATCGGGGATGGCCAGGCACTTCACGCGCGCCGTGGCGCCGGGGATGGAGTTGATCGCCTCCAGCACGGCGGAGCCGAAGCCGCCGGCCTTCTGGTGCTCCTCGAGCGTGACGATGGCGCGTCGGGTCGTCGCGTGGCGCGCCAGCAACTCGAGGTCGAGCGGCTTGGCGAAGCGCGCGTCGACCACCCCGATCTGGATGCCCTGGCGCTCGAGCCGCTCGGCCGCCTCCAGCGCCTGGTTGACCAGCGCGCCGAAGGCCCACACGACCACTTCGCCGCCTTCGACCAGCGTCTCGGCCTTGCCGGGCGCCATCTCGCGCCGCTCGCTCTTGTGGATGCGTTCCACCGCCGGCGCCTCGTCGCGCGGGAAGCGCAACGCGAACGGTCCGTCGTGGCGCAGGCCGAGCTCGAGCATGCGCTCCATGTCGCTGGCGTCGCGCGGAGCCGCCAGCACCATGTGCGGCAACGTGCGCAGGTAGGCGATGTCGAAGACGCCGTTGTGCGTGGGTCCGTCGCCGCCCACGAGGCCGGCGCGATCGAGCGCCAGCACCACCGGCAGGTTCTGCAGCGACACTTCCTGGAAGACTTGATCGTAGCCGCGTTGCAGGAAGGTCGAATAGATGGCCGCCACCGGGCGCAGTCCGCCCTTGGCCATGCCGGCAGCCATCCCGACGGCATGCTGCTCGGTGATGCCCGTGTCGTGGAAGCGCGCGGGATGCCGCGCCTGGAACGCGTCCAAGCCCGTGCCCGAAGGCATCGCCGCGGTGATGGCGTGCACGCGCACGTCGCGCTCCGCGAGCTTGACCAGCGCGTCGCTGAAGCACTTGGTGTAGGCCGGCCCGGCGGGCTTGGGTTCCGCGCGCGGCTCGACCTTGGGCTCGGAGGCGCACGCGACCTTGGGCGCGCCCTTGACGCCGTGCACGCGCTCGGGATGCGTGGGCGCCTTGGGGTGGCCCTTGCCCTTCTCCGTCAGGAGGTGCAGCAGCACGACGCCCTCGAGGCCCTTGGCGCGCTCGAGGTGCTCGACGATCAAGTGCACATCGTGTCCGTCCAGCGGACCGACGTAGGTGACGCCCAGTTCCTCGAACACATGGCCCGGCACGACCGCGTGGCGCATCACCTCGCCGAGCTGGTCGAGCGTCTTGTCGACCCTCGGGCCGATCACGGGGATGGCCTGGATGAGGTTCGCCACCTCGTGGTGCGCGCGCTGCACGATGCGATTGGAGCGGATCTTCGACAGGTAGCGCGCCAGCGCGCCTACCGACTTGCTGATCGACCACTCGTTGTCGTTCAACACGACGATCATGCGCTCGCCCGACGCGGCCGCGTGGTTGAGCGCCTCGAAGGCGACGCCCGCGCCCAGCGCCGCGTCGCCGACCACCGCGACGACGTGCGGTCGCAACGGCTGGTGGCGCGCCGCCATGGCGAGGCCGAGCCCGAGCGAGATCGACGTGCCGGCGTGGCCGGTGTGGAACAAGTCGTATTCACTCTCGTGCGGGTTGGTGAAGCCGCACATGCCGTCGGTCTGGCGCAACGCCTCGAAGCCCGCGCGGCGGCCGGTCAAGAGCTTGTGGACGTAGCACTGGTGCGAGACATCGAACACGAGTCGGTCGCTGTGGAAGTCGAATACGCGATGCAGCGCCACCGACAACTCGACCACGCCCAGATTGGAGCCGAGGTGCCCGCCGGTCTGCTGCACGCTGGCGAGCAGGAAGCGGCGCGCCTCGTCGCACAAGGCCGGCAGGGACTCCGCCGGCAAAGCCTTGAGGTCCGCCGGCGTGGCGATCGACTCGAGCAGGGCCAGACGCTGGGTCGTGTCCATGGTGCTTGACCCGTTAGTTTGGAGCCAAGAGGCCCGCCGGGCAAGCCCGCTCAGGCCCTGCGACCCAGCAGGGCCTCGGGCAGATCGTGCAAAAGCTCGCCCTCGGCGGCTCCCAGCGACGCGGCCAGGTCGCGCGCGCGCTGGGCATGCAGCGCCGCCGCCGCGCGCGCCCCCTCGAGGCCCACGGTCGCGACCAGGGTGGCCTTGTCCAAGTCGGCGTCCTTGCCCGGGGTCTTGCCCAAGGTCGCCGCGTCGGCGGTGCAATCGAGCACATCGTCGATCGCCTGGAACAGCAGGCCGAGCTCCACTCCGTAGTCGCGCGCGTTGGCGCGCTCCATCGGACGCGCGCAACCAGCCAGCGCCCCCAACTCGCACGCAGCGCCGATCAAGGCGGCGGTCTTGGCGAGATGGATGGTCTCCACCTGTTGGCGCGCGGCCTTGGAGTTCGAGGCGAGATCGAGCGCTTGCCCGCCCACCATGCCGCGCGATCCGGCGGCATCGGCGAGCACGAGCACCGCCTCCGCGCCCACCGGGCGCACGCGCGAAAGCAACAGGAAGGCATGCGTCAACAAGCCGTCTCCGGCCAGCACGGCGATGGCCTCGTTCCACGCCTTGTGCACGGTGGGCCGACCACGACGCAGGTCGTCGTCGTCCATGCACGGCAAGTCGTCGTGCACGAGGCTGTAGGCGTGCACGCACTCGATCGCGGCCGCGAAAGGCGCCGCGTCCTCGTCCTGCCCGCCGAAGCGCCGACAGCACTCGCGCACCAGCGCGGCGCGCACGCGCTTGCCGCCGCCGAGCGCCGCGTAGCGCATCGCCTCGTGCAGCGTCGCGAAAGGACCTTCGGCGGGGGGCAGCAGGCGCTCGAGCACCCCCTCCGCCCACAGCCGCGAGTCCTCGAGCCGCGCATCGACGGCGGCCCGCCGCTCGGCCTTCCTGGCCGCCTTGTTCATCGCCTACCGGCTCCGCCTTCCCACTCGGCGGCCGGCCGCAGACCTTCGGCGGTCAGCTCCTCCACCGTCTTCTTGTGGGCGGCCAGCGCCTCCCGGCATTCCTTCAGGAGTCGCACGCCCTCCGCGTAGCGCTGGAGCGCGGTTTCCAAGCCACCCCCGCCGGCCTCCAGTTCCTGCACCAAGGCCTCGAGGCGCTGCAAACGCTCGTCGAAGCTCGCATTGGTGCTTGCCACCGAGGTCGCCGCGGGGTTCGCCGATTCCGAGGAGGGGCCGCTGGCCTTCTTCATGGCCGCTACTCTACGAACCGCCTCGCCCCGCGCGTAGGTAGCCGCTGCCCGAGGGCCCCCACCAGAGCCGCAGCCTAGGAAATCGCTTACAGGAGCCGCGCGTCCGCAGCGGTGCTCTTCGAAGAATCTTCATCATTTGCGCGGAAATCCCGACGGCGCAAGCCTCTGGGTGGATTGCGCTGTGGGCCGATGCGGCTATGCTCCGATACTGCAGGCACGCACCCCTCCAGCCAAATCTCCAGTTCGCGGGAGATGGACCTGTGAGGAACCCCCTCCGCCGGATACGCATCCCGACACGCACCATGAAGGTCGTACTCATCTACGCCAAGTCGCAGGCCATCCGCCAAAGGGCCGCCGAGGTGTTCGCCGACGAATCGGTGACCAAGGGTGAATTGGCGCGCGACGAGATCTACCCGCCGCTCGGCATCACCATCCTCGGCGCCGGGCTCGAGCAGCGCGGCCACGAAGTGCGCCTGCTCGACGACTCGATCGAGGAGGTCGAGACGCTGCGCGAGGCGATGCAATGGGCCGATCTGGTCGGCATCTCGGCCTTGACGCCCAACGCGCGCCGCGCGCGCGAGCTGGGCAAGATCGCGCGCGAGGAGTACTCCAAGCTCGTCGTCATGGGCGGCCCCCACCCGACGACCAACCCCGAGTTCTTCCTCAACGCCGGCTCGGCCGACATCTGCGTCCAAGGCGAGGGCGACCTGACGCTGCCGGAGATCATCGAGAAGCTGCACGACCGCGCGTCGTGGGATTCCATCCAAGGCATCACGTTCCTGAAGGACGGCGAGCAGATCGCGACTCCGCGCCGCGCGCTGGTCAAGAAGATGGACGAGGTGCCGTGGCCGGCGTGGCACCTGTGGGACATCCCGCGCTTCATGAAGCTGATGGTGAACCCGGGCGTGACCCTGATCACCTCGCGCGGCTGCCCGTACGCCTGCACCTTCTGCGACGCGGAGATGACGCCGCGCCAGTACCGCGCCATGTCGGCCGAGAAGACCGTCGACATGATGGAGCACCTGCTCAAGGCCTACAACCCGCCGCAGATGATCCTCTTCGACGACCTGTTCACGATCCAGCGCAAGCGCGTGATCGCGATCTGCCAGGAGATCATCAAGCGCGACTTGTTCTTCGAGTGGATCTGCGAATCGCGGGTCGACACGATGGACTACGAGATGCTGCGCTGGATGCGCAAGGCCGGCTGCATCAAGATCTACTACGGTCTCGAGTCCGGTTCGCCGCGCATGCTGGTGACGATGAAGAAGGGCGTCACCCCCGAGAAGGTGCTGGCGGGCGCCAAGCTCAACCGCGAGCTCGGCATGTACTTCAAGTTCTTCATCCTGTACGGCTTCCCCGAGGACACCGTCGAGGATCACCGCCTGACCGAGCAGCTGATCGCCAAGACGCGCGTCGACGCCGTCTGCGTGTCGGTGCTGCAGCCGATCCCGGGCACCGAGGTCTACGAGCAGCTCAAGCCGTACCTCCTGAAGGACGTGGCCGAGATGGAGTTCCACTACTGGCACTCCACCGAGAGCTTCAAGCACCCGAACTTCACGCACTCCGAGCTGCATGCCGAGCGCGAGCGCCTGCTGAAGGCCCACGCGCGCGCCACCAAGGGCATCCTGCCCAAGGTCAAGCGCAAGCTCGAGCGCCTGTGGGCCATGGTGCGCCACCCCGAGTTGATCGGCGACTTGTTGGAGATCCGTCGCCGCAAGGCGCGCAACGTCCAGCGCGTGCGCGAATCGCACTGGGGCTACACGCTCACCGGCAAGCGCGACGTGGTCGCCCTGCAGGTGCCGATCGTCAAGGCCGACTGAGCGCGTTCGACGAGCCGCATGCGGCCAGCCGCGCGGCAAGCAGGGTCGCGCCAGGCGCGACCCTGCGCCATTGATGGGCCGACGCAGGTCGCGCTGGATGGCGGACGCCGCGTCCATTGCGCTAGCATCCCCCACCATGCGCCGAGCCGACTTGTCAGTCCTTGCGCGCGCCGGCCTCCTCGCGGCCGGCGCCACCATGGCCTTCGTCGCCTGCGGCGATCAAGCACCGCGCGCGCCACGGCCCATCGCCAAGTTGTGGAAGGACGAGGGCTGCGCCACCTGCCACGGCTCGGGCGCCGAAGGCACGCGCCTCGCGCCGGACCTGCGCGACAAGGCATCGCATTGGACGCGCGAGACGCTGCTTTCGTACTTGAAGGATCCGACCGGGTACGCGCAGAAGGACGAACGGCTACGCGCGCAGATGAAGGGCTACTCGCAGGCCATGCCGACCTACAAGATGCTCTCGCCAGCCGAACTCGAGCTGTTGGTCGAGCATGTGTTGTCGCTGCGGCCCTGAACGTTCGCACTCCCGGCCACGCAAGCCGACCCCGGGACGCTTGCCGGCATGCGTCACGACTTGCGCGGGCGCTGAAGGCACGCCCGGCGTCCGCGACTCCTGATCGCGCGCGCGGGACGAACGTGCAGGCCGCCTAGCGCGGCATGGAGCGCGAGGGCCACACGAGCGGCGCACCGCACTGCGTGGCGTAGCCGAGGCGTCGGCCGTAGATCGGCTCGAGCAGCGCTGGACGCAGGATCTCCGCTGGGGCGCCTTGCGCCGCCACGCGACCGTCGTCGAGCAGCGCGATGCGATCGGCGTATTGTCCCGCGAGATCCAGCTCGTGCGTGCACGCGAGCACGCCCAAGCCTCGGCCCGCCAATTGGGCGAGCAGGTCGAACACTTGCAGTTTGTGCTCGGGATCGAGGGCGTTGGTCGGTTCGTCGGCCAAGAGCAGCGGAGCGCCCTGCGCGATGGCGCGCGCCACCAGGACGCGCCTGCGCGCGCCACCCGACAACTCCCGGAGCGGCTTGCAGGCATCGTCGCCGACTCCGCAGGCTTCGAGCGCCTGCTGCGCGGCGCGCAAGTCCGCGTCGGGCGCGGGACGCCAGCGCGGCAAGCGCGCGTAGCGCCCGGCCAGCACGAAGTCGAAGGCCAGCACGTCGAACAAGGGCGGAGCATCCTGCGGCACGATGGCCACGCGCAAGGCGCGCTCCTTGGTCGAAAGGAGCGCCGCATCGGCGTCGCCGAGCAACGCGCGGCCCGCGCGCAGCGGCAACAAGCCCGCCATGGCCGAGAGCAACGTGCTCTTGCCCGAGCCGTTCTTGCCGATCAGCACCACGAGTTCGCCAGCGCGCGCGACGAGGTCCGCCTGCCGCAGCACGAGCGGCAGGTCCTCGCCATGGGCGCAGTCCGCCCGCTGCAACGCGGCCAGCACAGCGCTCACGACCAGTGGAAGCGCTCGACCACCAGGATCGAGCCCTCGATGCTGCGCTTGACCGGACAACCCGAGGCGGCCGCCTCGAGCGCCGCGCGCAGCTTGGGATCGGCGAGGCCGGGGACGACGATGTCGACCTCAAGGCGCCCGATGCGCCGGTGTGGATCGGCGACCATGTGCTTGGAGACCGACACGCTCGCGCGCGCCAGATCGATCCCGTGGCGTTCGGCGAAGATGCCCATGATCGTCAGGATGCACGAGCCGAGCGCGGTCGCCACGAGGTCGGTGGGCGAGAAGGACTCGCCGCGCCCTTGGTTGTCGAGCGGCGCGTCGGTGGCGACCACGGCGCCGCTAGGCTGGTGGCGGGCGTTGCAGCGCAGGCGTCCTTGGTAGGCGATGTCGATCACGACCATGCCGGCATCCTAGCATCGCGCGCGCGACTAGGGCGCGCGACGCAGGCGCCCGGCGAGCACCACGCCGAGCACCCGCGCCTCTGCGAGCCGGGCCGGATCGCACTCGACCGGATCGAGGTCCAAGAGCGTCATGTCGCAGCGCAGTCCCTTGACCAATCGACCATGGCGCGCTTCGTCGAAGCCCGCCCGCGCGGCGCCGCGCGTGAACGCCAGCAACGCCTGCCGACCATCGAGCGCCTTCTTCGGTTCGAAGGCCTCCGCGCCACGCGCCACGCGCCGCGTGCGCGCGCTGGCGATGCCGGCGATCGGATCCGGCGACTCGACGGGGAAGTCGCTGCCGAAAGCCAGCGTGCGCAGGTCGGGCGCGAGATCGAGCCAGGCGTAGGCGCCGCGCAGGCGCTGCGCGCCAAGACGCTCGGCGGCCCAAGGCATGTCCGAGGTCAAGTGGGTCGGCTGCATCGAAGGCGTGACGGCGAGCGTGGCGAAGCGCGGCCAATCGCGCGGCGCGACGATCTGCGCGTGTTCGATGCGCGGACGCAGCGCGGCGAGCTTGGGTGATTTCGCCTGCAGGCGCTCGATGGCGTCAAGCACCATGCGATTGGCGCGATCGCCGATGGCGTGCACCGCCGGTTGCAAGGACCACTCGATGCAACGCTCGAGACGCGCCTGCAGGCCAGCCTCGTCGAGCAGCACGAGCCCGCGGTGCCCCGGGTGGTCGTGGTAGTCCTCGAGCAGCGCCGCGCCGCGCGAACCGAGCGCTCCATCGACCATCAACTTCATGCCGCGCAACACGAAGTTCCCGCGCGGCGCCTCGGGAGCCAGCGTGGCGGCGCGCTCGGCCTCGCCCAACTCGCCGTTGCCCCACAGATAGCCGACCACGCGCAACTCCACGCGGCCCGCCGCGTCGAGTTCGCGCCATGCGGCCACCTGCTCCGGCTCGAGGCCCATGTCGTGCACTCCGACGAGGCCGCACGAGAGGAGTTGCTCTTGCGCCGCGAGGATGCGCCGCGCGCGCGTCGCGCGACCGGGAGCGGGCATGCGGGCGCGCACCAACTCGACCGCCGCGTCGACCAGCACGCCAGTGGCGCGACCCTGCGAGTCGAGCAGCACTTCGCCGCCGGCGATGAGCTTCGCGCCCGTCAAGACACCGTCGAGCCCTGCCGCGCGCAGGGCGAGGTGATTGGCCAAGGCCGCATGCCCGTCGACGCGCGACAAGAGCACCGGATGGTCGGGCACGGCCGCGCTCAAGGCCGCGTGGGTCGGGAAGCGCTTGTCCTCCCACAGGTTCTGGTCCCAGCCACGACCTTCGATCCACTCGCCCGGCGGCGTGGCGCGCGCTGCGACGCGCACGCGCTCGACCAACTCGGCTTCGCTGCGCGCGCCGACGAGATCGACCTGCTCCAGCGCGGCCCCCAGCGCCTCGACATGCCCGTGCGCGTCGATCAACCCCGGCACGGCCCAGGCGCCGCGCAGATCGACCTCGACGGCCGCGTGCGCGCGAGCCAATGCCTGCAACTCGGCGCGCGAGCCCAAGGCCAGCACGAGACCGTCCTTCTCGAGCAAGCTCTCGACGAGCAGCTCGCTCTCCTCGCCAGCGCGAATCTTGCCGCCCACGAACCAACGCGCCGACGCTTCGCTCGCGTGCACATGCCACGCGCAGGGAGCCGACGTGGCAAGCCCGATGGAGGCGAGGCCGGCGAAGGCGGATAGGACGAAGCGTCGCGTGATCGATGCGAAGGAAGGATGCATGGCGGTGCAGGATGCGGCGCCCGCGGCGCGGGGACGGCGCCTGACTGTACGGACCACGCGGGCGTGGTCGAGCCGGCCGGCGTGCTTTTTTGCGCGCGCTTCCCGCCGCCAGCACCATGGCGCGCGCCCCCCTCCCGCGCCACAATCCGGCCATGCTGGCATTGCAAGGCAGGACGGCGCTCGTCACGGGCGGGACCTCGGGCATCGGCTTGGCCGTGGCCAAGGCGCTCGCGGCGCAAGGAGCCAAGGTCTGCGTCGCGGGCCGCGATCCCACGCGCCTCTCCGAGGCGCTGGCCGCGATTCCCGGCGCGCACGCGATGGAGCTCGACGTGGCGGATCTGCCGCGCTGCGCGGCGCTGCTGCCGACCTTGCGGGCCGACCTCGTCGTGGCCAACGCCGGACTGGCCTTGGGCGTCGACAAGTTGCACGAAGGCTCGTGCGAAGAGTGGGACCGCGTCGTCGACACGAACATCAAGGGCGTCGTGCACGCGTTCCGCCACACGGTGCCTTGGATGGTCTCGCAAGGACGCGGCGACTTCGTGTTCGTGGGCAGCGTGGCGGGCCGGCAAGCCTACCCCGGCGGCAGCGTGTACTGCGCGACCAAGGCCGCGGTGCGCCAACTGTACGAAGCAGCGCGCCTCGACCTGCACCAGACGGGCGTGCGCCTGCTGACGATCGACCCGGGCATGGTGGAGACCGACTTCTCGCGCGTGCGCTTCCGCGGCGACGCGGCGCGCGCGGCGGCGGTCTACGCGGGCGCGGATCCGCTGCGTCCCGAGGATGTCGCCGACGCCCTTGTGTACGCCGTGACGCGCCCGCCGCACGTCAACATCGGCGAGATCGTCATGTGGGCCGCGCGCCAAGCCAGCACGACGCTGCTTGATCGACGCCCCTGAACCGCCTCCCGTCGCCAAGCGGAAGTTTCTTCCGTCCCTTCGTCGACGCGTGGCGCGGGCTCCACTTCCGGCCGCGCGCCTGTCGACAAGTTCCCACGATGGGTCGTGCCGGTGCAACACGCGTGTGGATCGTCGACGCCGACGAGGCGGGCTGCCTCGCCGGCGCCTTGTCCGGCATGGGACTCTCCGCGCGCGCGCTTGCACCCGCCGAAGCGCGCGCGGCCTGGTCGCGGGGCGAGCGCTGCGACGTGCTCGTCGTCGACCACGACGCCTTCGATGGATCCAGCGACGCACGCCCTCCGCTCGAGCACCTCGGGTTGCCCGCCGACGGTCCGGCGATCGTGGAACTGGCGGGCTTCGAAGGCGACGCGTGGGACGCGGCGCGGCGCGGCGTCGCGGGATACCTCAGGAAGCCCGTGGCGGACGAGGATGTGGCGGCGGCCGTGGCCCGCGCCGACGAGGCGCGCCGACTCAAGCGCGATTGCGCGCAGTTGCGCGCGGCGCTCGAGCCCAGCGACGACTACGGACAATGCTCGCGCGATCCACGCCTGCATGCGCAATTCGAGCGCTTGCGCAGCGTGCAGGACGCGCGCGTGGCGATCCTGCTCGAAGGGGAATCCGGGACCGGCAAGACGCGCCTCGCGCGCGCCATCCACCAACGCAGCGCGCGCGCGCGCAAGCCCTTCGTCGAAGTCAACTGCGGCGCGCTGTCGGGCGATCTGCTCGAGAGCGAGCTCTTCGGCCACGCCAAGGGCGCCTTCACCGGCGCGGTCGCCGAACGCGCCGGCCGCTTCGAGGCGGCCGACGGCGGCACGCTGTTCCTCGACGAGGTCGCCAGCGCCTCGAGCGCGCTGCAGGTGAAGCTGCTGCGCGTCCTGCAGGACATGGTCTACGAACGCGTGGGCGACGACGCGACGCGCAAGGTGGATGTGCGGATCATCGCCGCCAGCAACTCGCCGCTGAAGGAGGAAGTGGCCGCCGGACGCTTCCGCCAGGACTTGTACTGGCGCCTGCGCCAAGCGCACTTGACGCTGCCCTCCCTGCGCGAACGCCGCGGCGACCTGCCGCTCCTCGCCGCGCGGCTCCTGCTCAAGCTGGCGGCCGAGCACGGGCTCGAGCCCAAGCCCCTGTCGAGCGCCGCGCTGGAGCTCGTCTGCGCCCACGATTGGCCTGGAAACGTGCGCGAGCTCGAGCATGTGCTGCAAGCCGCGCTCTTCTACGCCCGCGGCGAACGCATCGAACCCGACGACCTCGAACTCGAGGTCGCGCCCGAAGCCCTGCGCGCGGCGGCCGACGGGTTCCGCCCCGGCCAGCGCTTGCGCGAACTGATGGACGCGCAGGAGCGTTGCATCCTGCGGTCCGCGTTGCTGCATTGCGCCGGCAACAAGAGCGAGACGGCCCGCATGCTGGGCATCGACCGCACCACGCTGTTCAACAAGCTCCGCCGCCATGGCTTGGTGGAGTTCGGACGGCAAGCAGGCTAGAGTCGGCGCCCGGACCGCGCCCCCCCCCGCAAGGACACGAGGACTACCCCGATGAAGTGGAGCAGCTGGATCCTGTTCGCGTTGTCGCTGACGCTGTTGTTGGGCGTCGCCGCCATGGTGACGCGCCAGTCGTCCACCAGCGCCGCCGAGCACTACGCGCTCGTCAAGGTGCGCGCGTCGCAAGGCGTGCTCGACCGCGAGCAGGCCTTGATGAACCTCGACCAGTGCCTGAGGCAGGCCGAGGACGAGGGCGACGCGGAGCTCGCCGCCGACATTCGGCGCGAGCGCGGGCAATTGCTGGTCGAATTGGGCGCCTTCGATCGCGCCCGCGCCGACCTGACCCTCGTGGCCAACCTGCGGCCGTCGGACGCCGACGTGGCCCGCGCGCTCGTCGAACTGGAACTAGCGGCAGGCTCGTTCGAAAGCGCCCGCAAGCGCATCGACGCCAGTCTGTCCGCCACGCCCGAATCCGCGCTGCTGTGGAGCACTCTGGCGCGAGCCTGGCGCCTCGAGGCCGAGTCCCACTTGGAGGCTTGCGACGCGGAGCACGCTCGCCGCTTCGCTGTCGAAGAAGCCCGCCTCCAGCGCCGGCGCTCGCGCTTGGCCGCTGCCATCGCCAAGGACGACGCGCGTCGCCCTGCGCTCTACGCGCGCCTCCAAGCGGATCTGGAAGCCAATGGCGAAACCGACGGCGCCCGCATCCTCAAGCTCCTCGACGCCGCCGCCGCTTGCAACCACGCGGCGCTGGAGGCCGCCGCCCGCGCGGTCGAACTCGGCGCCGACGTCGATGCGCTGGTGCTGTCCATGGAGCTCGCGCGCGAGGCGCAAGACCTAGACCGCTTGGTGGCGCTGGGCCTGGCGGCCGAGAAGATCCCGGCTTCGCGCGCCGACGCACGCCGCGCCTTGCTGCTCCTCCATGCGTTGCGCGCCCAAGGACGCACCCTGCTCGCAGCAGATCTGGCGCAAGCGTGGATGCCGCTGCGCGCGGATTGGTCCGCGGACTTCTGGCGCGCGGCTTGCATCACGTTGCACGAAGCCGGACGCCACGACGCCCTGCATGGCGCGGCCGTCGGCCTGCGCGGCAGCACCGGCTTCCTCGACATGGTCGAAGCCGACTTCTGGCTCGGCCTGTCCCTGTCGCGCTCGGGCTACTGCGGCGACGCGACACGCTTCTTCGCGGGTTTCCTGCGCGTCGACGACGCGATCGATCCGCTTCCCCACGCACGCGCCATCGCGCACCGCGAACTGGCGGCCTGCGCCCGCTCGGCCGGACGGATCGGCGAGGAGCTCGAGCACCTGCGTGGCGTGGTGCAACTGTGGCCGGAAGGCGACGGCGATGCATGGGCGCGCTTGGCGCAGTTGTCGGCCGAGGGCGACCACGGGGGCTGGCGCATGCCGGTCGATCATCAGGCTCGCGCCATCGCGCTGCTTCCGGCCCGCATGGACGAGCTCGTGCCGGCCTGGACCGAATGGGGCGAGCGCCACCTCCAACTGGTGGGCTTCAACGCCAACAATCCCGACGAGGGCGAGCGTGGTCCGCTGGGCCCATCGAGCTACGAACTGCATCGACGCGCCACGGAATGGCTGCGGCGCGGAGAGCTGCCGCGCGCCATCGCCGCCAATCGGCGACTGCTCGCGCAGTTGCCGACGTTCTTGCCCGCGCTCGACCTCGCCATCGACTTGGCGCAGGCGCAAGGCGGAGCACGCGCCGTGGCCGAGGCCATCGCCGCGCGCGTCGAGGTCGGCGGTCGCACGGCGCGCACGGACGCGGTGCTCGCGACGCTTGCGCCCGAAAGCCTGCCGGCCAAGACGCGCCTGGCCTTGATCCAGGCGGACCCCATGCACAATGGGCGCCTGCAAATCGCGGACGAGCTCTTGCGGCGCGGCCGGACCGTGCAGGCGCTGGCTGGACTCGAGGCGCTGGCCGCCGACAACTGGACCGACGACGCGCGCCTCGTGGCGGCGCGACTGCGGTTGGAGCGCGAAGAGCCGGAATTGGCCGCCGAACTGGTGTTGCCCGCGGAAGCGGCGCTCGACACGACTCCCGGCGCGTTGGAATTGGCGCTTGACGCCTTGGCTGCGGCCAACCGCTCCGAAGACGCGGTCAAGCTGCTGCAACGCCACGGCGCCACACTCGCGCCCAAGCGTTCGCTGGCCATCTGCGACTCGCTCTTGCGGCGCGGCGAGGCCGCCTCGGCCTTGTTGCTTGCCACACGACTGGATGCGCGCAAGGAGACACGCGGCCCGGAGGTCCTGTTGCGGCTCTTGGCTTGCCAATTGGCGCTCGGCAAGCAAGAGGTCGCGCTGGAGACCTTGGAGAGGCTCGAAGCATTTGATGCCACGGGCCGTTCGGCGCGGCTCGGAATTCTCGCCGCCTTGGCGCAGAAGGACGATTCCCTGCTGGCGGACCAGATCGACATGCTGCGACCGCAGGCCAAGCGCAATCCGCTGCTGGCGGCGCAATTGGCCTTGCTGCGCTTGGACGCCGACGCCGCTGCGCTGGAACTCGCCAAGCTGCCACCCGAAGGCTTGGCGGATCGCGACCCCGCGCGTCATCTGGCGGCCGTGGCGACCGATCTCCTGCGCAAGCGTCGTCCGACGCAAGCGCAATGGTTCGGCTCCGACGATCTGCGCCATGCGCGCCTGCACATCCTCGGGCAGGGCACGCAACGCGACCCACGCGAGGTCGTGGCTTGGATGATGACCATGGAAGATCCGCTGGCGGCGTCGACCTTGAAGCGTCGCCTCGCCAACGGCGCGGAGGCGCCCAAAGAGGCCTGGGACCGCTGGCTTTGGACCAAGTTGCTGGTCGGCGAAGGACGGACCGACCTCGCGCGCGCCTCGGCGGAAGACTTGGTCGCCGCCGCGCCGGACTTCGGTCCGGGTTGGAACCTCTTGCGCGACATCGGACTTCCGCGCGACGCCGACGAGCGCGCCGAGGCGCGCTTCGCGCTGCGTCGCATGGAAGCGCTCGGCGCCCTCGCCTGCGAACCATGGGAGCGCAAGCTGCTCGAGGGCGTCTACCAGTTGCTGGACGGGTCGGCGGAAAAGGCGCTGCAGCTCGCCACGGAGACGCGCGAAGCCCAGCCGGCCTCGGTGCGCGCCAACCGGTTGGCGGCGCTCGCCAGCTCGAAGTTGGTCGACGACGAGCGTCTGCTCGAAGAGGCGCGGCCGGCTTTGAGCCCTCGCGTCGACACGGTCGACGCCTTGACGCTCGTGGAGCGGGCCGAGCTCGTCCGACGGGTGGCCGCGCGCGCGGTGCATCTGGCGCGCACAGGTTCGCCCTTGGCGGCGCGGCATCGCTCCTTGTTCGACGATCTGGCCGCGGCCTTGCCCGACGATCCGTGGTGCACGCTCGCCGCCGCGCAACTGGACCTGCACATCGACGCGCGCAATCCCGCGGTGGGCGTCGCGCGCGCCCACGCGCGACTCGACCGCTTCAGGCAAGCCCATCGCGACAAGGGCTTGGACGAGTTGTCGACGGGCTCCATCGAGGCTTGGACCGAATTCCACCTCGCGCTCGATCCCGAGCAGGCGTTGCGCTTCCTCGATGCCGAACTGGCGATCCAGCCGGCCCAGCTCGCACCTTGGATCCAGCGCCCCGGCGTGCTGGGTCGGCTGCAGCGCCACGCGGAAGCCGCCAAGGCGGCGCTGCTCGCCGACCAGTTGGCGCCCGGCGAGCGCATGGCGCGCGAGGCCTTCCGCTGGTCGGCGCGCGGGGAGATGGCCGAAGCCGCGATCGAAGACGCCCTGCGCGATGTCCCCGCGCGCGAGGGCACGCCCGGGGCAGAACCCGAGATCGTCTTGTTGGCGGCGGAGGCCTACGCCAACATCGGACCACGGGGTTCGGCGCACGCCGGCCAGCTGGTCGAATTGCTGCGTCCGCACGTCGCGACCAGGCCCGCGCTGCGAGCCGAGTGGTTGTTGGTCGGCCTGCGCGCCAGCGCGCAGGCGGGCGGTTCGGAAGCCGCCGGCCGATCGGCGGCCTTCGCGGCCGAATCGGCGCAACTCGCAGGCGCGCTGGATCTGGCGTTGACGCGCATGCTCGCCGGCCTCGCCAGTGCGGGTGCGATCGACTCCTGAGTCGGATGCCGGCTGTCAAGTGAACTTGACGCCAGCCGCAGGGCGCCTTCAGCCTGCCGAGAAGGGACGCGGCAGCTCGCCCGCGTCCTCCAGCACGGCGCGCATGGATCCGAAGTGAAAGCTCGCCAACAGGCGATCGAGGCGCGCCTCGGTGCGGGACAAGTTCAGGTAGTGCCGGAAGCGCCGGCTCCAAGGCCCCGGCACGCGCGGTTGGTCCGGATCGAACTCCCACGGGTGCAGGTAGAACGCCGCGCGTCGCCCCTCGCGCTCCAAGCGTCGCAACCCGGCGATGGTGCACGCCACGGGCAGCAGCCGGAAGTAGCCACCGCCCCCCACCGGCCAGTTGCGGCCGAAGGCGCGCACGGTGGCGACGGGGAACTCGACGACGGCGCCGGCGGGGCTCTCCACCACGCTGATGCCTGCCTCGAAGTCGGGCACGCCGTAGGTCGGGTGCGCGATGGGATGGACGCTCGAGTCGTACAAGTAGCCGCGGCGCGCCAGCACTTCGAAGGCCCACCAAGTGCGGCGCGTGAGCGTGAAGGTCGAGGCCCGAAAGCCGACGGGTGGCGGGGAGCCGGCCTTGGCCAAGGCCTCCTCGGTGCGCGCCAACTCGGCGTCCAGGCCGGCGGGGCCGATGTCCCACAAGAACTCGTGGCCGAAGCCGTGGCTGCCCACCTCGTGGCCGCGACGCAGCGTCTCCTGCACGAGGTCGGGCCGGCGTTCCGCCACCCATCCCAGGTAGAAGAAAGTGGCCTTGGCGCCATGGCGATCGAGCGCGTCGAAGATGCGCCCCATGCCGATGTCCAGGCGCTGTTCCGCGCGGCTCCAATCGGCCGTCGTGAAGGCGTGGCGGAAGTTCGCCACCATGTACCACTCCTCCACGTCGAAGGAGATCGAGTGCAGCACGCCGTGCTTCATGCGCCACCTCCAAGCCGCAAGGTGCTGGGCGCATGGCGCTTGCGCCATGCGTCGAGCACCACGAGGCTCCACAATTGCGCCGTCGCGTCGACCACGCCGCGCTGGTGGGCCGCCTGCAGGTCGCGCGCGCGCGCGCCGTCGATCCAGTCGCGCGACAAGTCCTCGATGGCGAGCGTGGCGCGCGCGAAGAGCGGTCCGCGCAACCACTCGGCGGCTGGGATGCCGAAGCCCCGCTTGGTTCCGTCGAGGATCTCGGTGGGCAGTCGGCCGCGCAGCGCCTCGCGCAGCGCGTGCTTGCCCCGACCGCCGCGCACCTTCTCGGCCGCGGGCAAGTGGATGAAGCGTTCCACGAAGCGGTGGTCCAGCATCGGCGGCCGCGCCTCGAGCGAGGCCCCCATCGAGGCGCGATCCGCCTTGACGAGGATCCTGTCGGGAAGGAAGGAGTGCAGGTCGGCGTATTGCGCGCGGTGCAGCGGATCCACGCCGCGCGGCCGATCGTAGTGCTCGCGCCAGGCGTCGAGCGGATCGTGGTGCAGCAACTCGGCCGCGATGTCGTCCTTGAAGAGCGCGAGGGCTTGCACGCGGGAGAGCTGCGTGGTGCTGGCGTGGTAGGCGGCCGCCGGGTCGCGGCCCAGATCGCGCAGCAAGCTCTGCGCGCGCAGCGGCCGCGGCAGCCAATCGGCCTTGGGCCAGACGCGACCTAGCGCTCCGGCGACGGCGCATCCCGGACGACCGAGGATCCGGCGCAACTGGTGCTCGCGCACATCCCAGACTTGGCGGCGATAGCCCGCGAACACCTCGTCGCCGCCATCGCCCGACAAAGCCACGGTCACATGCTCGCGCGCCATGCGCGAGACGAGCAGCGTGGGCAGCGTCGAGTTGTCGGCCAGCGGCTCGTCGAAGAACCACGGCAGGTCGCCGTCGAGCTGTCCGGGATCGGGGGACAGCGTGCGCACGTGGTGCGTGGCGGACAAGCGCTGCGCCGCGCGACGCGCCAAGGCGCTCTCGTCGTTCTTCGGATCGTCGAAGGCCACGGTGCACAGCACCAGCCCTGCGCGCAGCGAGCTAGCCGCGCCGCCGCCGCGCGCGCGCGCGCGCGCCATCGAGTCGCAGACCGCGTTGGAGTCGACTCCTCCCGACAAGAAGGCGCCCAGCGGCACGTCCGACTCGAGGTGGTCGGCCACCACCATGTCGAGGGCGCCGAGGATCTCCTCGCTGCTCGCTCGCTCGCGCAAGCCGTCGTGCGGCGCGTCCCAGTAGCGGCGCGACTCGATGCGCGCGCCCTCGATGCGCGCCACGTGCCCCGGCGGCAGGCGACGGATGCCGTCCCAGATGGACCGCGGCCCGCCCGTCCAGCCCTGCACGAAGTAGTCGAGCAGCGACTCGGCGCGCACCTCGCGCCCGATCCCCGGATGCGCCAAGAGCGCCTTGGGCTCGGATGCGAAGGCCCAGCCGTCCTCGAGCCTCGCGTAGTAGAGCGGCTTCAAGCCGAGGCGATCGCGCGACAAGACGAGGCGCGTCGTCGGACCGCGTCGATCGACGAGGGCCGAGGCCCACATGCCCACCGCCTCCTCGACGAAGGACGCGCCGCGCTCCTCCATGCCGTGCAGCAGCACCTCGACATCCGAGCCCGTCGCGAAGCGGTGGCCGAGCGCCAAGAGGCGCGCACGCAGTTCGCGATGGTTGTAGATCTCGCCGTTGGCGACCAGCGTGCACAGGCCGTCCTCCGAGCGCAGCGGCTGGCGGCCGCCGGCGGCGTCGATGATCGACAGGCGTCGGAAGGCGAGCCCGGCCGCGCCGTCGATCCAGAACTGCTCGTCGTCGGGGCCGCGGTGCTCGAGCGTGCGCGCCATGCGGCGCAGCAACTCCTCGTCCACGCGCGCGCGCGGATCATCGAGCACGAGGCCGGCGAAGCCGCACATCGATCAGCCGCGTCCCGTCGCCGCGCGCGCGAATCCAAGGCGACGCGCGACTTGGCCGAAGCCTCCGAGGCGCGCACGCGGCCCGAAGCCCACGGCGGACGCCGCGCGCAACGCCGGGCGCGACGAGCCCTCCGCCGGCGAGCGCTCGGGCGCGCCGGCGATCTCGGCCCGCGCGATGGCGCTGAAGACCGAGATGATCGCCACGAAGTGGTAGAAGAGGTCGAAGTGGGCGCGATTGAGGAACATGGAGCCCACCGCGAAGGCCACCAGCGCGGCCTCGAACATCGTCGCGTAGGAGAGGATCCAGCTCGTGTGGTAGCGCTCCCGCGCGGCTCGTCGCACGCGGCCGACGTCCCACAGGCTGTACACGAGCAGCGTCATGTACATCCCGAAGGCGATGCTGCCGCACTCGGCCCACACCTGCAGGTAGCTGTTGTGCGCCACGCGGGTTCCAGTCGGGGCCGCCTGGGCGTCGGAGGTCGTGGTGACGTTCTCGTCGTAGTCGCGGTAGTTGCGCTGGAACTTGTCGAAGCCGACCCCGAACAGCGGCTTGTCCACGATCATCGCGCCGGCGACCTTCCACGCCGCCAAGCGCCCCTGGGCGGAGCCGTCCTCCTCGTAGTCCGTGATCGTGCCGAGGCGCTCGACGTAGGTGGATGGCGCGGCGATCAGGCCGGCCAGCACCGCGAGGCCGATGACGGAGAAGGACGCCACGCGATTGCGCGCCCGCCACGCCAGCACCAGCGTCATCGCCCCGAGCGCCACGAAGGCGCCGCGCGAGTGCGTGGCCACGATGGCCATGACCATCAGCGGCACGCACAGGAGCAGCGAACGACGCAGGAGCTTGCGTTCCTCGGCGAGGCCGAGGTGCAGCACCATGGGGATGCCCATCACCAGCGCCAACGCGAAGTCATTGTTGTCGGCGAGCATCCCGCCCGGACCGTCGATGACGACCAGCGAGCCGCCCGACAGGAGGAACGCCAAACCGTTCTTGACGCCGTAGAACGCGAAGCTCAGCGCGATGACGTAGACGAGGATGCGCAGGTACTCGCGGTTGACGACGACGCCCGTGGTGAAGAGCGCCACGCCGATGATCTTGGCGTACTCGCTGTAGCTCGCGATGTCCCGCGCGTCCAACCGGCCGGAGGCGAGCAGCGAGATGCCCACGACCCCGGCGAGCGCGATCATGATCCAATTGCGCAAGTCGCCGCTCATGAACTTGCGATCGCCCTTGTGCAGCACGAAGCCGGCGAAGGTCACGACGGCCACGTAGAAGGACCAGCGCTCGAAGCGCGCGAAGCCCCAAGTCAGGTCCTGCAGGCGCATGTAGGCCAGCAAGGTGAACACCAAGAGGCCGATGAACGGTCGGCGGAAGCAGACCGGCAGCGCCAGCAGGATGAAGGCCGCCACCAGGAGGTCGCGCATGGCCTAGCTCCCCACCCCCGCGGCGCTCGGGCTCGCGGCCCTCAGCGCAGGGCCTCGCGCAGGACCTCGATGGCGTGGCGCAGGTCGGGCGACAAGAGCTGCGCGTCGTGGACCCAAGCCCAGGTCACGAAGGAGACGACGCCCGCGATGGCGAGGCCGGACAGGCCGGCGACGCCGCGCTTGAGCGCACGCCCGCGCGCCTCGGAGCGCGTCATGATGCGATCGACGGCGCCAAGGACGGGCACCACCATCACGCGACCGATGTCGGCCACGCCGCGGAAGGCGCTCTTGCTGAACTCGCCGAGCAGGGCCGAGCCGACGCCGACCAGCAGGCCGACGACGATGCCGAAGCTGAAGATCATCCACGGGTTGGGCTCCGTGGGCTCCAGCGGCGTGTAGACCTCGGCGGTGATCGAGAACGGGTTGGAGAGGGGGCTCAGCAGGGTCTCGACCTCCTGCGACTTGTCGAGCAGCTTGCCGTCGATGGCGGCGAGCTTGCCGACCAGGCGCTCGATGTCCCCCATCTGCTCGCGCTCGTCGCGGTAGACGTCCTGCAACTCCTCGGCGCGCAGGCGGTCGCGGCCGATGTCGACTTCGAGCCTCGTGATCGAGGCTTGCATCACGGCGCGCTCGCGGCGCTTCTCCTCGACGACGGCGCGCGCCGGCTCGATCGCCGGGTTGGGCCGCGAGCCTGCCACGACCTGGGCCTTGGTGGCCTGGCGCAGCAGCTGGTCGCGACGCTCCTCGAGCGCGCGGATCTCGTCCTGCGTGCGGATGTATTGGCTGTGGCTGGGCTTGATGCCGCGCAACTTGGCTTGCGCCGCGCCGATCTGCAGGTCGACGTCGTCGAGCAGCGCCGCGTTGCTCTCGCCCGGCAGCACGTCGGTCATGGCGATGGTCGGCGGCAGGGCCTGCAACGCCGCCTCCAGTTCCGCCACCTCGACATCCAGCGCGGCGAGCTTGCGCTCGGAGCGGTCGCGCTCCGCCTCGTTGGAGGCGAGGCGCGCGTAGACCGGATCCTCGGCGCGCTCGTTCTTGCCGCCGCCGGCGGGTTGGGTGGCCGACAAGCCATGCTGGCGCCGCAGGTCGGTGAGCGCCTGTTCCTTGGCCTTGAGCTGTTGCTCGAGCAACCGCCGTTCATCGCGCAGGTTCTCCAGCACGAACGTGCCGCGGCGACGATCGCGCTCGACCACGTCCTCGATCCAATCGTCGCGCAGCGCCTTGAGGAACTCGGCGGCCCATTCGCGGCGCACGTCGGCGAAGTCGATGGTCACGAAGGTCGTGCCCTGCGGCGTCGGCGAGCTGGTGACGACCTTGATATCCTCCTGGACGTCCTCGAGGAACATGCGCTGCTGGTCGGGCGGGAGCGCGAGGTAGGCGCTGTCCTGCAGCTTGCCCACGACCTTCTTCACGCGTTCCATGGCCTTGATCTGGAACGGGGCGTTGCCCGGCTCCTTCGAGGCTTGGGTCATGACGACGGGACGCAGCTCCACCTGGGTGCTGGTGACGAATTTCTTGGGCGTGATCACCGCGAAGAAGGCGCCGATCGAAGCGAAGATCAGCGCCGGCAGGATGATCTGCCACTTCCTGCGCGCGACGACGCCCAGGAACTCCTGCAGCTGACCTTGGCTTTCGACTTGCACCGCCATCGTTGGATCCCGTCAGAAGATCGACTGCTGGTTCCTGAACGCGCCCGAGCCCGTGAAGAAGCTGAGCGAGAAGATGGCCGTCGAGAGGCTCGTGAGCACCTGCTTGGCCGGGAAGATCAGCGTGTCGATGAAGTAGCCCACTTCCGCCATGAGCGTGGGCGGAACGTAGATGATGTCGTCCTCCTGCACGAGGACGTTGAAGGTCGAGTACCCGTGGCTGACCATGTCGCCGAGATCGTAGGTCTGCACGAACGGGTCCTTGGGGTCGGCGCGGATGAGCCGCACGCGTCCGAGGTTGGCGGTGGAGGCGTTGGGATTGGC
>Ga0172376_10001945_pt1 | contig 25832 bp, 24 predicted proteins | sample Lak35m_FD_121114 | JGI IMG/M metagenome (GOLD analysis project Ga0172376, IMG submission 121114) | Freshwater microbial communities from Kabuno Bay, South-Kivu, Congo - kab_092012_35m | ecosystem: Environmental > Aquatic > Freshwater > Lake | place: Democratic Republic of the Congo: South-Kivu...
GCTTGTTGCGCAGGATCTCGGGCACGCGGTTCTCGATGATCTGTTGCGCGAGGCCCTCGACGATGGCGGTCTTGCCGACGCCGGGCTCGCCGAGCAGCACAGGGTTGTTCTTGGTGCGGCGCGAGAGGATCTGGATCACGCGCTCGATCTCGTTGGCGCGGCCGATCACCGCATCCAGCTTGCCGTCGCGCGCCAGCTCGGTCAGATCGCGACCGAAGGAATCGAGCGCGGGCGTCTTGCTCTTCGAGTTGCCCTGAGCCTGAGCCTGCGGCTCGGAGGCTGCCGGACCTTCTTCTTCCTCCTCCTCTTCGCGGTCCGCGCCGAGGAAGTCGAGCACCTCCTCGCGGACATCCTCGAGCTTGATGCCGAGGTTCATCAGCACCTGAGCGGCGATGCCCTCGTTCTCCTTGATCAGGCCGAGCAGGAGGTGCTCGGTGCCGATGTAGTTGTGCCCGAGGTTGGAGGCCTCCTCCACGGAGAGTTCCAGCACCTTCTTCGCTCGCGGAGTGAAGGGCAGCTGGCCCATGGTGACCATCGATGGGCCGGTCTTGACGATCTTCTCCACCTCGGCGCGGATCTTGGACAGGTCGATGCCCATGTTCTTCAGGACGTTCGCGGCGACGCCGCTGCCCTCCTGAACCAGGCCCAGCAGGATGTGCTCGGTACCCAGGTACTCGTGATTGAAGCGCTGCGCTTCCTGGCGAGCGAGGTTCATCACTTTCTTGGCGCGGTCTGTGAAACGGTCGAACATGCGGTCCTCGTAGTCTAGTCGCGGGGAGAGTTCATCCGGCTGCGGGGAGCAACCGGCCTGATCATGGTAGTCTTTCGCCTGCTCCATCGACCCAAAGCGGCCCGCGGTTTAGGGCTCGCCGCCCGAAAAAGGCGAAAAAAAGGCCTTCCAGCCTTTCCTCAGGGGGCTCAGCTGCGCTCTTCGATGGCCTTCAGCTCGTCCCGCAGGCGTGCAGCGCTCTCGTAGGCTTCCTTGCGGATCGCGTTCTCGAGCTCGGCGCGCAGGTGCTGGATGCGCTCCTCGCGCTCGCGGCGGGCCGAATCCGGCTGCGGGGACGCGGGCAGAGCCTGCGGTTTGCGGCCCTCGTGCAGCCGCGCCCCGTGGATGCGCTCGAGCAGCTCGCCGAGGTGCTCGGCGAAGATCACGTAGTCGTGGGCGCAGCCAAGCCGCCCCTTCTTGCGGAACTCCTCGAGCGTCATCCCGCACTGCGGGCAGGCCGGTCCAGCGCGTTTCCGGGCTTGATTCGCTGACAGTTGCAGGAGTTTCCAAATATCCTGAGCGGACTTCTTCGAGGCCGGCGCATGCGGCAGGTCCAGTTGCGCCGCGCACAATTCGCACAGGTGGCGCTCCTGGTAGGAGTAAGCGCCCTGCTCGGTCTGCTCCAGCTCCGTGCTGTGCACGGTGGCGGGGTTCTTCTGGCACTGCTGGCAGATCATGGCTCCGGGGGCCAAGAGCTATAGCTCCTCAGCCGCCTCCAGTCTAGCTCGGGAGCGCCGAGCGGAAGTCGCGCGCGCGTTCCTCGAAGTTGAGGTAGGCGTCGAAGCTGGCGCAGGCGGGGGAGAACAGCAGCGTTTCCCCGGGCCTGAGGCCGCTGAAGGCCGTTCCGACGGCTTCCCGGAGGCTGGTCGCGGCCTCGACGGGCAGTCCACAGGCCGCGAAGGCGGCGGGGAAGCTGCGGGCCGCGGCTCCGAACACGACCACCCTGCGCACCCGTTCGCGGGCCACGGCCACCAGCTCATCGAGCGGCAGGTTCTGCTTGGGGGCGCCACCGATCAGCAGGGTGCAGCCCGGCTCCAGCGTCCGCAGGGCCGAGATCGTCGAGTCCGGGGTGGTCGATACCCCGTTGTCGATCACCCGCACGCCGGCATGGCGCCCCAGCTCCTCCATGCGATGCGGCAGGCCCCTCAGCCGGCCGACCGCGGCGCGCAGCGCCTCGGGCCGGGCACCCATGAGGCGCGCCATGCCCAGCGCCTGGAGTGCGTTGACCGCTTGGAAGGCGCCCGGCACGCGCAGGTCGGAGCATTCGCCGAGTGCCTCCTCGTCGAGTCGGAAGGACCCGGCATGGAAGTTGAGCCCGCTCGAGGAAGGACGTGTCTCGAACACGTCGACGCGCTTCCAGAGCGGCGATCGCCACTGGCTGAGCCGCGGGCACTCCGCCGAGAGCACTGCGTACCCGCCGGTCTTCACGAGCAGCTCGAGGATGCGCTGCTTGGCGGCGGCATAGTTCTCGATGGTGCCATGGCGCTCGAGGTGATCCGCGAGCACATTGACGACGCAGGCCACCTCGACGCGCGGAGGTCCACTCAGCCGCTCGGGCAGCGCCTCGAGCTGGTAGGAGGACAGCTCCAGCACGACACAGCGGGTCTCGTCCATGCCGTCGAGTTCCTCGAGCAGGGAGCGTCCGATATTGCCGCCGAGCAGGGCCGGAAAGCCGGCCTGCACGAGCAGCTGGTGCAGCATGTGAGAGGTCGAACTCTTGCCCTGCGTGCCCGTGATCGCAGCCACGCGCGCGGGGCACAGCTCCAAGAACAGCGCGACTTCCGAGGAAATCTCGGCGCCGGCCGCGCGCGCCGTGCTCAGCAGCGCATGAGAGGGCGACACGGCCGGATTGGCGATCACCAGCGAGGCGCCGCGGAAATCCTCCGCTTCGTGCCGGCCGAGCACCAGTCGCAGCGGCACTCCCTCGAGTTCCAAAAGCGCCGGCGCCAGCTGCTGCTCGCTGCGCAGATCCGTGACCGTCACTTCGGCGCCGTGCTGGGCGAGGAAGCGCGCCACCGTGGAGCCGCCCTTGAACAGCCCCAGACCCATCACCGTGACCTTGCGACCGGAGTACAGCGCACGGGCGCGCGAAGAGAGCGTGTTCATCGGGGGCGGGAGTGGCCGATCAGGGTGTGGGTTGCTTCTTGCGCGGCGGCAGAATGCTGGGGCCCTCGGGCCCGGCGAGGCGCAGCGATTCCGCCTTGCGCAGCACGGCTTCCAGGTCAGGTGCCGTCACGGACTCCGGCACGGGTTCGAGCACCAGCTTGCGCGTATGCCGATCGCGCCAGCCGAAGGGAAACAGCACCTCGGTGAAGATGTCGAGCGGAAAGCGGCCGTACCACGGCGGATTGAGCTCGACCAGCTGGGACTGGCTCTTGAAGCCGCTCTTGTAGAGCGTGATGCGCCGCGTGCCGTAGTCGTAGAACTCCTCGGTGTAGGGCGTCACCCCGACGACCCGATCGTCAATGCGCAGCGTGGCGCCCGACGGCTCGCTCACCACCGTCAGCGTGCGCTTGGCGGCGCAGCCCGCGCTCCCAGCGCACACCACCAGCAAAGGCAGCAGGGCCCGGTGCGTGCAGTTCAGCATGCCGCAGAGTCTGCAACGCGCGCGGGCGCGAGCCAAGCGGCAAGCTGGCGGAGAGGGAGGGATTCGAACCCTCGGTACGAGAAACCCCGTACACCGGCTTAGCAAGCCGGCGCGATAGACCACTCTGCCACCTCTCCAAGGTGCGTGGGGCGGGAAATGGTACTCGTGAGCGGTGGGCTCGGCAAGCAGCAGCCCGCCCCGGGCGGCCTACCAAGCCCGGGCCCGGGCCTGGACGAACGTGTAGAAGAACACGGAATTGGGATTGTGGGCGATTTCCGCCAGTTCGGCCTTCATGCCCTCGACCAGTTCCGCCTTGACCTTGCCGGCCTTGACGAGTCCCGGTGCTCCCGAGAGCAGCAGGTCGGCCCAGTAGGAAATGAACTCCGCCCGCTCGCCCGGCTCGCGGTTGTCGAGCAGGATCGGGCGCACCTGAATGTCGATGTCGCGGAAACCGACTGCCTGCAGCAGGTTGCCCAGCTTGGCGCCTACGAAGGGATCGCCGCCGAGCTCGCGCTGGTGCTCGTTGAAGGCCAGCCAGTAGGCCATCACATGCGGGCTGTACGGATCGAGGAAAAACGAAGCGTTCTGCACTTCGGTGACCACGATCGGTGAGCCCTGACGCAGTGCGCGGCGTGTCTCGCTCAAGACCAGCATCGGATCGGGCACATGCTCCAGGATCCAGCACAGGAACGCGGCATCGAAGGTGTCGGCATCGAAGGCCAGCTTGGTCGCATCACCCAGCACCGTCTCGAAGCGACCCTTGGCCCAGGGCTGGCGCGAGAGGCGGTCCTTGGCTGCCGCAAGGTTCGAAGCTGACTGATCGAGCGCCGTGATGTGCAGGTCCGGGTTGCGGCGCAGCAGGATCTCGGTCTGCGCGCCGACACCGCAGCCCACCTCCAGCAGCCTGCGTGAGCGCCGAAAGGGCAGCCCCTCGTGCACCCGGTGCTCAAGGAAACGGGCCTGATGGTAGAGGCGGTCGCGTTCCTCGCGCGTGAAGCCATGGACATATCCGGGGGTGCTCTTGCGGCGGCTCATGGGGGAAAGACTCTAGTTTTCGGCGGGATCGGACGAAACCTCTTCACGGGAACTTAACCATGCTGTCCCTGCCGCTGGAAGCCGCCGAACTGCGTATCGAGGAGCTGGTCATCCGCCTGCTCCCCGCGCTCATTTTCGGCGGGCTGGTCGGGCTCAACCGCGATCTGCGTGGAAAACCCGTGGGATTCCGCACGCTGGCGCTGGTGGGCATGGGCTCGGCGCTGATCACCTACGTGGGCGCCACGATCGGTGGAGCGAACGACGGCTCGGCCTCGCGCGTGCTGCAGGGCATCATCACGGGCATCGGCTTTCTGGGTGCGGGCGTGATCCTGCAGCCCTCGCATGACGAGAAGGTGCGCGAGGTGCGGGGATTGACCACCGCGGCAAGCGTGTGGATCGTGGCCTGCCTCGGCGCCGCCTGCGGCGCAGGGATGGTGATCGAGGCCTCGATCGTGACCGTGTTCGTGCTCGTGGTGCTGGCGTTCGGCGGCATTCTGGAGCGCAGCGTCGAGCGCTGGTTCAAGAAGCCGCCGCCGAACTGAGTGCGTGCCGTCATCCGCTGCGCACAGCGGGTTGGGCGGAGGGAGACCTCGACGTTGGGAGGAGTCCCTTTTCTGGGATGGCGCCTGCTGCCGACCGCGGATGAACACAGTTCTCATATGCCTCGGTCCAGCAATAGGCGGCATTCCCCTTGCCTAAAGGCTCAGTTTCCCGTACGAGTGGGGCGTCGAATGCTCCCATCAAGGTGGATCAAAATGTCATCAAGGTGGATCAAAATGTCAGCATCAACTCTGGCTGCCGCCGCGGCTTCCGCGTGCCTGGTTTCATTCTCAATGGCCGAAGACCCGTGCCAAGGAGCGACCGTCAGCCTCCATGAAGCCTTTCTGATATCTCCGCCGCGCATTCAGCATGAATCGAATCTCGATGTGGTTTCCGGTGGTACGCCTTCGCCGGGAGCCATCTGCAATGTACGAGTCACAGCGACCGGTGGGGCTTTCATGGCCCCGTTTCAGGTTCGAAGAGTTTGGGCGCAAGCCTACGCCGCCAGAGTCATGACCTTCTCCGCGAATATTCCTCTCGAGTGGGAGGCACTCGCCGTGGGCATGGGTGACGTGTATGCAGATGTGGATGTGGGGCTTGGGCTCACCACCGGCGCGCAGGCCTCGGCTCACAGCTTGATGCGGGCTGTGGCTCCCAAGCTTGGCATTGATACCGCGAGCGAGTACGCAGTGAGTGTGGGCGACCTCACCACGGGGCAGATCACCATGCAATTGGGGGGGAACATGGGGCCCAATGGTCCGAGCTACGGATCAACCCTCGGGGTTACCGTGCAACCGCCGGGATCCGGGCCTGTGGGCGGGTTTATCGCCATTTGCCAACCAGGCTACAACCCGAGCGAGACAACCGTCCAACTCTCCCTCTACGCCGCCAGCAGGACCGACGCCATGGTTCGCGGGTTGGGTGGTCTGCTGTTTCCTCCGAGTGCATCCGCGAGAACCTCGCAGTGCCGATGGGACTCCGGACAGGGGGTCACCGAAATCAGGGTTTATTGCCCTGCTGATGGATCCCCGGTATACCACTGGGTGTGGCAAGGGCCGTGATGAAGGGGAAGAAGTTCGCATGGATGGTGACGGGCTTGCTGCTGTTGGTTTGGGCCGTGCTGACCTTTCCTTCTGCTGATCTGAACCCGAACATTCAGACGCATGAGACCATCCAGACGCATGAGACCAAGAAACCTCATGGAAGCGGGCTCGTCCCAGCGGAATCCGATGCTCGCAGATTCGTTCAGGATCGCGATGCTTCGTTGCCCCACCAGGTCGTGGAGGTCCTGAGCTGCCGAGTGGTGGATGCCGAAAATGGAGCTGCCGTTTCCGGCGCCACTGTGTTCGTCGCTTCACTGCATCCCAATGGAAATTATGCACGATTTCAGACGAATGAGGACGGGTGGATCCGTCTCTTACCGAATGAGCTTGACACCGCTCGGGTGGAAGTTACGGCGTGGGCTCCCGGTTACTGCCCCAGACGTGCAGAATGGACGCTCGTCGATGGAATGGAGATTCCGATATGGAAGGGGCTGGAGCTGCGTGTTCAGGTCTTGAACTCTGATGGATCGGCGGCATTGGGCGCGAAAGTCGACGCTTCTTACTCCGATCTCGGTCGCAACGGAATTCCCTTCGCGGATCAACTCGAGGGAGGCCGGCTCGTGCAGCGCGTCCTTTCTCAAGTTGTTGGTGTCCGCGGAAGCCTGAAGGCGTTGGAGTTCGCAGATGTCGAGTTGAGGACGGACGCCCGAGGGTTTGCCGATCTTGGTCTGTTCAGGAAGAGCGGTCTCACGGTCGCGGTGGCTGACGCGAGTGGCAATCCGGAGTCCTCGGCGCTCGAGTCGATCTGGCACGACGGCTCGCTGCGGATCCTTGTTTTGCCAAGACGCTGTGAGTTTGCCGTCCGGGTTCTCGACTTTCATGGACGAGCTGTGTCTGGTGCTGAGGTCGTCGTGAGTGCAAGCGGTGCAAGTGCGGACTCACCGCAGAAGATCGTTGCGGGTGGAACAACGAACTCTACCGGTGAGCTGCGCACGCATGCCATGATCGGAGGCGCGGATCATGTTGCCGTTACCGCGCACAAGGAGCTGTGTTTCGGGTACAGCAGGAAGGCCATGATCTCCAATGGAGAGCAAGTGCTCATTGTGCTGGCGGAAGCGAGCCTGTCGGCGCAGATTCTTTTTCGAGATGATCAGGGTGACCCTGTTGTGGCAAACCGTCTCCACCTGCAACTTCAGGCTTCGAGTGAGGAGGGGATCCCTCCGTTTCCTTCGATCACACTTCCCGTTTCCACAGCCCAGTGGGATGCTCCGCTTGGGCTGCCCGAAGGCACTCGTGTGCATGCCGGCGCAACTGTGGCAGGTCCCGATCAACAGCGCTACGTTTACCCCCAATCAGCGGGTGGTACTCTGTCGCGCGAATCCTCCAGTACCACGCTGCACTGGCAGGTGGCGCAGCGGGGAAATCGCCGTTGCCCGAACCTCCGACTGAGGGCTGCCGCCGCGCAGGAGGGGGAGCAAATCCGCGTCCGTGCCGCAGGAAAGAGGTGGGTCCATGCCGAAACCCACCGCGTCCATGGCGGGGTCATCGGCATGGAAGATGTTCCTGAAGGCCGCCTTGAGATTTATGCTGTCGATGCGCGCGGCTGGGTTGCTTCTCTGATCGTCGAGTTCGAATGTTCGGAGTCGGCTTCGCTCCCGCTGGAATTCGCGCCACCGGCGAGCGTCAAGTTCACGGCGGAGTGCTCTCCCAACTCCCTTGTTCACTGGCAGATACGCTCTGCCGGTTGGGCCGACAGTCGCATTCCGGCTGCGGCCCGCGGCGAGTGCCTCAGCGGGGTCGCGCAGCATGCTGTCGATCTCGCGGCAGGGGACTGGGTCTTGTTGGCCAGTTCCACAGGGCTCGAGGGAGTTCTGTTCCGTCAGCCCTTTGCTCTTGCTGCGGGCGAAACCCTGGATCTGGGGCCTGTGAAACTACTGCGCACAGGCGCAAGGCTGCGTGTGCGCGTGGATCCCGCGCTCGGGGCCGACGGAGTCTACGTCCATCGGCGGGGGCGTCAGCTTCTGGTAAGCGATCTGGTGCAGCAGGCGGACAGCGAGTGGACCATTCAAGGACTCGAGCCGGGTTCCTACGATATCGTCGCTTATCGTGGAAATGCGCGAGTCGGACGGGCGACGCTGGCGAGCAAGCGGGTGGACGCGGGCGAGCACGACCAAGCCCTCGACCTTCCCTAGTATTGGCGGAGGCGAAGGGATTCGAACCCCTGATGCCTTGCGGCACTCCGGTTTTCAAAACCGGTGCGATCAGCCACTCTGCCACGCCTCCGCCCGAGTGCCGCTCCCAGCCTATCAGGGCTGCTCGGACGGTGGTAGCGGATCGGGCCCGCTGGTGTCGGTGCGCACGCCCTCGAGCACGAATTCCGCGACGTGCATCGGGCAGCCGGCGCGCAGCGCCAGCGCCACCGCATCGCTCGGCCGCGCATCGACGGCAGCGATGGTCTCGCCCTTCTTGTTCTGCAGCACAAGGCGCGCGTAGAAGGTGTTGTTCTTGAGGTCGACGATCTCCACGCGCTGGATCTCCGCTCCCAGAGCGCGCACGGCGTCGTGGGCCAGCTGATGCGTCAGCGGTCGCTCGGTCTGGATCCCCGTGGCGACGCGCCGGATCTCGTGGGCTTCCTGAGAACCGATCACGATCGGAAAGCCGCGCTGGCCGTCGCGCTCCTTGAGAAAGATGTACTGCTGGTCCGCGCCCTCGCGGATCACGATGCGGCCGAGCACGAGGGGCACCATGGGGTTGTCCTCACGCGGGCCGTCATCACGCGGTTCCTGGGCTGCGCTCACGTCGGGCGAGCCTAGCCCTCTCCGAGGCCGGAATCGAGTGGGGCTTGCCTCGAAAGAACGCTGGGTCAGGACTGGCGCGCTGCGGGGAATGCGGCGCACCGTGTGCGGGTTTTGGCCCAGCTGCCGCCGTCGGGCTGGGCGCGCGTCGCCGATCCGAACGATCGGGAAGCTCGAGAGCCACGGTTTGATCGGGTCCACGAAGCGGCAGCAAGCCCGACCCGTCTGGCTCTGCGTTGCGGGCCCTGAACGGCGGCAACCGCGTGAGCGGGAGGATCGCTAGCATGGACGCTCATGCAGGCTCCCGTGCGCCCGTCTGAGTGGCCCAACAATCCCGTGCTGGTCGAAATCGTGCGCGGCGATGCCGTGGAGAGCGCCCATCGCGGCGCCTGGGTGCTCGTCGGCCGCTCGGGTCAGGTGCTCGACGGCATGGGGCAGTTCGAGGCGGGCTACTACGCTCGCAGCAGCATCAAGAGCCTGCAGGCCCTGCCGCTCCTGGAGACGGGCGCCGCCGAGCGCTTCGGCTACAGCGATGCCGAACTCGCTTTGGCGCTGGCCTCGCATGACGCCGAGACGGTCCACACCGATGGCGTGCGCGGCATCCTCGGTCGGCTGGGGCTGGGTGTGGAGCACCTGCGCTGCGGGCCTCAGCCTCCCGGTGACCCCCTGGCGCGCGCGGAGCTGGCGAAAAGGGGTGAGCGACCCTGCGCGATCCACAACAACTGCAGCGGCAAACATGCGGGTTTTCTGGCGCTGGCGCTGCATCTGGGCGTCGCGCCCGAACAGTACCTTGAGCGCAACAGCGCCGGGCAGCGCCTGGTGCGGGAAGCAGTGCTCGAAATGACGGGGCTCGACGATGCGCAGATGGGCGAGGCCGTTGACGGCTGCAGCGCCCCGACCTTTCGCATGCCCCTGACCGCGCTGGCGGGGGCCTTCGCGCGCGTCTCCAACCCCGAGGGATTGGCGGCCCCGCGGCGGGCAGCGTGCGAGCGCATGCTGCGCGCAGTCGCCGCTCACCCGGCTCACATCGCCGGCTCGAAAAAGCGCATCTGCACCGAGATCGTCCGCGCCACGCAGGGGCGGTTGTTTCCCAAGCTCGGCGGCGAGGCCGTGTACGCGATCGGCGTGCAGGGCAAGGGCTGCGCGCTGGCGATCAAGATCGACGACGGCGGCTACCGGGCGCTGCATGCGCTGATCCTCGGCCTGCTGCGGCGCCTTGAGTTGGCGAGTGCCGCGGAACTTGCGGCGCTGGAGCACTGGCGCGAAGCGCGCCTTTGCAACTGGGCCGGACTGGAAGTGGGGCGCACGGAGGTGCTGGTGTGAAGCGCGTGTCGCGCATCCCGCGTCCTCCGCGTCTGCCCTTCGATGCGCACAAGGGTCTCGCGGGGCGTGTGCTGGCCTTCGCCGGGTCCGCGGACATGCCGGGCGCGGCGCTTTTGTGCGCGCAGGCGGCGCAGCGCGCGGGTGCAGGCCTCGTGCGCATGGTCTGCGAAGCGGATGAGGTGCGGCGCGCGCTGGCCGTCGGCGCGCCGGAGGCGGTGCAGGTTGACTCGCGGGGCTGGCCGAAGCCGTCGCTGCGAGCGCGGCTGGAGCGCTTGTGGCCGGAGGGCGAGCATCATGCGGCGCTGATCGGTCCGGGGCTCGGCCAGTCGGCGCGTGCCCGCAAGCTCCTGGAAGCGGTGCTTGCGGCACGCGTCGCGCCGGTGCTGGTGCTCGACGCCGACGCGCTCAATCTGCTGGCGGGGCAGCTTGGGCGCATCGAGCGCTGCGCGAGTGCCTGCGTGCTGACGCCGCACCACGGCGAGGCGCAGCGCCTGCTGGGGCGCACGCTGCCGACCACGCCCGCGGGCCGGCGCTCCGCCGCGCTGGAACTGGCGCGCGAGTCCAGCGCCGTGGTGCTGCTGAAGGGCGCGCCGACGCTGATCGCGGATCCCCTCGGCGCCTGCTTCGAAAATCCGGGCGGCAACCCGGGCATGGCGACGGCCGGAAGCGGCGATGTGCTCGCCGGCATTCTGGTCGCGTACCTCGCGGGGCGCGCGAGCGGGCTCGATCCAAGCTGGACCGCGCTGGCCGCCACCCGCGCCGCGGCGCGGGCGCATGCGCTGGCCGGAGATCTGGCCCGCAGGCAGCGCGGGGTGCGCGGTCTGATCGCGCGGGATTTGATCGAGTTCTTGCCTGCGGCCCAGCGAGCGCTGGATCCGCGCGAGCTAAGCTAGGAACCATGAGCGTGAGTGAAGTGCAACTGCCCGAAGGAGCGTTCGAGACGCTCGGTGACCGCATCGGCTTTGTCGCCCTGGTCGATTCGATGCGCTCCGATCCGGCCCTCAAGGTCGTCAACAGCGCCCGCATCTCCTACGACAAGCAGAAGCAGCAGTTCGACGAGCGCGACCAAAAGCTGTGCCAGTTCCTCTGGGAACACGGCCACACTTCTCCCTACCGCCACTCCTTCTACACGTTCCACTGGAAGGCTCCGCTATTCGTGTTTCGGCAGGCCTTCAAGTACCAGGTCGGCAGCGGCTGGCGGAAGTACACGGTCGACGGCGATCCGGTTTCGCTGGAGGTTTTCGACGTCCTGTTCGACACGGACAAGGGCTGCAGCTGGAACGAAGTCTCGGGCCGCTATGTCCAGTGGACGGCGGAGTTCTACGTGCCGCACACCTTCCGCTCGAATCCGCCGCACGGGAACAAGCAGGCTTCCGTGGACCTCCCCTCCGACTTCGACCACGCCCGCGAACGCGAACTGATGATCGAAGAATGCCGCGAGGCCTTCGCGCGCTACGAGGGGCGCATCGCGCGCGGGGTCGCCAAGGAGATCGCGCGCATGTGCCTGCCGCAGAGTCTGTACACGCAGGCGTACTGGACGGTGTCGCTGCAGGGCGTGATGCACTTCCTCGAGCAGCGCCTCAAGCCCGATGCCCAGTACGAGATCCGGCGCTACGCCGAGGGCGTCTACGAACTGGTGAAGTCCGATCTGGATCGGTTGGGCATCACGCGCGAGCGCATCATCGGGGGACTGAAGTGAAGCCTGCTCTGCTGCTCCTGCTCGCGGCCCTTTGTGCGGCCCCGGCTGCACCCAGACAGGCTGAGGATCAGCGGCTGCAGGGGCTCGAGAAGGCCCTGCGCGATCAGGGCGTCTTCTTCAAGGCCCAGCCGGCCGTCTGCGCGGTCCGCGCGCAGGTGCTGGTGCGTGAGGACGCGCTGGAATACCTGCTGGTCAGTCGTGCGGGCAACGTCCACGAGAGCCTGTTCGTCACCGAGGTGCAGGCCAGTCAGTTGAACGTGGGATTGCTGGCTCTGGGCGTGCAGCCGGGACGCAACGCGGTCTGGACGCTGCGCGAGCCCGTGCCCACGCGCGAAGAAATGCTGGCGGGCGCCCAACCCTACGACGTGCAGTCTCCGCAGGGCGACGGCTTGATGCTGTACGTGGCCTGGAAGGAGGGCGAAGAGCTCTACTTCTACCGCGTGGAGGACCTGATCCGGAATCTCTCGACCGGCCGCAGCATGCAGCGTCATCCGTGGGTCTACATCGGCTCGCGCACGCGCAAGGCGCGCGGCGAGCCCCCGCGCGAGGTGTTCGCGGCGGACATCGAGGGCAACCTGATCAACGTCTGCTTCTTCGAGGCCGGCACCACGCTGATCACCGGCTCGCTGCCCGATTGCCTGCTGCAGAACATCTGGTCGCCCAACTCCTCGCTGTTGCCGCCGCAGGGCTCGGAGGCCCTGCTGATCTTCAGCCGCAGCCGGCTGGAGACCTGCCCGCAGGAGTTGCGGGACGAGTTGCCCCAACTGAGCCCGCCGACCGACAGCGAAGGGCCGACGCCCGGGGAAAAATGAGCGCGCCGCGGGCCGAAAGCGCCGTATCGCAGGCGCTGGAGTCGCGCGTCCGGCGCGCGCGCGTGCTGGCGCGGGCTTCGCGGGCGCTGGAGAGCCTCGTGATCGGCGGCGCGGTGGCGACGCTGGTCGCGAACAGCGCGGCTTGGTCGAGCCCGCTGGCGAGTGCCAGCGCGGGGCTGGGCCCGGGACTGTTCGTCGGTGCAATGTTCGCCGGCCTCGCCTGGAGACAGCTCGACTGGTCTTGGGAGCGCACCGCCGCGGCGCTCGACCGCGCGCTGGCTCTGGAAGACGCGCTGCCCGCCGCCCTGCGTGCCAACAGTGGCGGTCTGGGTCTGCGCGAGGCGCTGAGCCAGCGCGTGCTCGGCGCCTGGCGCTCGAGCGAGGTCTGGCGCGCGCTGATGCCGCGGGCATGGGCCCTGGCGCTGCTGGCCTTGTGCGTCGCTCTGTGGCTGATGCCCGCCGAGCGCGCGGGCAGTCCGAGCACACCGACCGCTCGAGGTGCCGCGCTGGCTCAGGCCGCGCGCGCGCTCGGGCAGGCGGCGCGATCGGAGCCAGAGGCCTGGGTGCGGGCCGAGGCCGAGCCGTTGCTGCGCGCGCTGGAGCAGTGGAACCAGGGCGCGGGCTCGCTGGAAGAGCTGCGTTCCCGGGCCGAGGCGCTCGCGGCGGCGCTGGCGGAACGCTCCTTGGAGTCCCCGAGGAACCCAGGCCTCGCGCAAGCCCTGCAGCAGCTGCGAAGCCAGCTGGGCGGCAGCACCCCGGCGGGGCGGGCAGCACCGGCCGGCCAAGGCGCCGGCGGTGAAGGGGCGAGCGGGGCTGGCCCGGAATACTCGCAGGGGGTGGCTTCTGGAGCGGGGGAAGGCACAATGGGGGACTCCGGTTCGTCGACTGCGTCCAACCGGACCGCGGTTGCGCCTCCGGCCCTGCCGGAAGCCGGCCTCGGCGACGCCTTGCCTGCGCGCTGGTGGCCGCAACGCCACGACGAGCTGATCCGGCGTTGGAGCGAGATCCAGGAACCGTCCACCACCCCCCGTTGAAGCCGACCCAACCCGCATCCACTGGCACCCGCACGACCCCCGCAGGCTCTCGGCTCGGTCTGTGGCTGATCGGTGCCCGAGGATCCATCTCGACCTGTCTGGTGTACGGCCTGCACGGCCTGCGTGAAGGGCTGTTGGAGCCCACCGGTCTGTGCACGGCGCGCAGTCCGTTCACAGAGCTGGGGCTGCGCGCCTTCCCCGAGATCGTGCTCGGCGGACACGATGTGTGCACCCGCTCGATCTCGGAGTCCGCTCGTGAACTGGTCGAGAACGGGATTCTGCCCTCGACGCTGGTGGAGTCGGGCTCGCAGTGGGCAGCGGCCTACGAGGCCCGGCTGTGCGCGGGACCTCTGGATGGCCCGGAGGTGGGGCTGGCGGATCTCGATCCGCGCACCACGCGGCTTTCCGCCTGCTCCGCGCGCGAACAGGTGCGCCAGCTGGCCCAGGATCTGCGAGCCTTTCGGGAGCGGGAGCAACTCGACCGAGTGGTCGTGGTCTACGTCGCCAGCACCGAAGCCTGGCGTGTGGCGGACCCCGCCTGGGAGGATCTGGCGAGCTTCGAGCGACGGCTGGATCAGGGCCAGAGCCCGCCGGCCTCGATGCTCTACGCGTACGCGGCCCTCGATGCGGGCGCGGCCTTCGTCAACTTCACGCCCAATCTCGGCAGCTCGGTGCCCGCTTTGCGCCAGATGGCGCGCGAGCGGCGTCTGCCGCACTGCGGAAATGACGGCAAGACCGGCGAGACGCTGATCAAGACCGTGCTGGCGCCGATGTTCGCCGCTCGCAACCTGCGGGTGCTCGCCTGGCAGGGCTACAACATTCTCGGCAACCGCGACGGTCAGGTGCTGGCGGAAAGCACCCACCGGGCCACCAAGGTGCACAACAAGAACGAGGCACTGCGCTCCTTGCTGGGAGACAGCGCTGTTCACACCCATGTCGGCATCGACTACGTGCCCTCGCTTCAGGACTGGAAGACGGCCTGGGATTACATCCACTTCGAGGGCTTCCTCGGCGTCCGAATGAGCCTGCAGTTCACCTGGACAGGCAGCGATTCGGCGCTGGCGGCACCTTTGGTGCTCGACCTCGTTCGCCTGGTCGACCAGGCTTGGGCAAAAGGAGAGTTCGGTGAGCTCGCCTGGACGGCTCCCTTCTTCAAGGCACCGCTGGCGGGGGGGACCCACGACTTCCACCTCCAGTTCCGGGGCCTGCTGGAGCATGTCCGCGGCTGGCTTCAGCCCTGAAACCCCTCCCCGAACCCCTCCAACCGCTCTGGACCGCATCCGGGACGGCTGGATTAGCAAAATTCCTACATCGTGCTCATATTCTGGTTGCTGAGTCGTATAGGCTCGTTACATCCCCCCATGCGCCCCTCCGCCTTCGACCCCGCACCGACCCCTCTGCCGCTGCGTGCTGCGGTGGGAATCGCGTTGGTGCTGCTCGCGGGTGTTTCTGTTTCGGTGGTGGAATATCTCGACAGCGCCAAGGCCGTCGAAGCGGCGCCCAAGGCCACCCCTCCCGTGGAGTCGGTCCCGCCCGAGATTCTGGAGCCTGTGACGATCCTGCAGCATCAGGTTTTCCCCGCCCCCCAAAGTGGTTGAACCCCGACCTCCGCGCCGCACGGCTCCGCGCGAGTCCGCGGGGCCGCAGCGCTCGACGCGCCCGGTTCGTCCGCCACTGAAGCTGCAGACGACGACGCTCTGGCACTACCCCTCCGGACAGTACTCCGACACGCCGATGGGCATCCCGGCCTACCCGGGCGCCACCCCGGCGTGGGTGATCTGGAACCTGCTGCAGCGCTACACGCGCGAGAAGGATCTGGTCGTCGATCCGTTCTGCGGCGGCGGGACCACGCTGGATGTCGCGCGCAGCCTGCAGCGGCGCGCGCTGGGCTACGATCTGCAGCCACAGCGCCCGGACATCTTTCGCGCCGACGCTCGCAAGCTGCCGCTCGAGGATTCCAAGGCCGACTTCGTCTTCATGGACCCGCCGTATTCGACACACATCGAGTACTCAGGCGAGGAGGAGTGCATCGGCGGGCTCGACGCCTTCGAGCCCGGCTACTTCGAGGCCATGGAGCCGGTCTTCGCCGAATGCGACCGCATCCTGCGCGATCGGCGCTATTTCGCGATCTACGTCTCCGACACTTACCGCAAGAAGCGCGGCTTCGTTCCGATCGGCGTGATCCTCTCGGGCATGCTGATGAAGCGCTTCAAGCCCGTGGATCACATTGCCGTGGTGCGCGGCAACCGCAAGCTCGACAAGCCCAACTACCACAAGGCTGCTGCGGAGGAGAACTTCTTCCTGCGCGGTTTTCAGCACCTGATGATCTTCAAAAAAGAACTCAGCGCACCCAAGGCGCGCTGAGCTTCCGGGTGCCCGCGGATGGCAGGGCCTACTTGGGCTCCGCCTGCGGGGCGGGGTTTTCCTCGGGAGATGTCGGCGCAGGCACGATCTCGGTCTTGTTGCCCAAGCTCTCCTGGTGCTCCTTGATCTGCTGCTGGATTTCCGGCGGCAGGCTATCGGGAATCTTCATCGTTTCGCCATCGCTGCCCGGAGCCGCGCCCTCACCCGGCGGCGCCGGCGGGGGTGCGGGATCCTTGACCAGTTCGCTCATGCGCTTGGCGAAAGAGCTCTTGTTGTACGCCGGGATCACGAACACCCAGTCCTTGAGGCGGGTCTGGAGGGCCTGTGCCTCCTTCTCCACCTCCTCGGGCTTGGGCTTGTTCGCGGCCGCGGCCTCGCCCGTCGTCTCGGGAGCCGGTCCGATGGCGTTGGGGGCCTCGTAGAGGGCCTCGAAGCGCGCGTAGCACTTGTCGCCGACCTCCTTGAGCTGCACGCGCACCAGCAGTCCGTCGAAGGTGCGGTACTCGCTCTTTGCGCCGGCCTCGGTGCTGAAGTCGATCTGGGCCGTCGGCACGACGTCCTCGAGGTTGAGCCACTCCAGCGTGCTGGTCACCGACCCGGGTGCGCCCGGGTAGGTCAGTTCCTTGCCTTCGGGCAGGTTGGCGAGCGTGAACTCGCTGTCTTCGGGCTTGGAGCGCTCGACGCGCACGAGCTCTCCGTCGGGATGCGTGATCACGACCGACTGGATGCGGTCGCGGGAGACCTTGAGGATCTCCTTCTTGAGCCAGTCGAGCGCGGCCGGCTTGATGTCGGGATTGCCCTTGGCGAGGTACGAGACCTTCTCGCCGACGCGCCGCACGTAGACATTGCCGGAGGGCAGGCCGCCCTTGCCTTCCTGCTCCTTGCCGACGATCAGCTTGGCCAATTCCTTGCCCGAGGCGTCCTTGAGCGTCACCAGCGTCGAGGCGGAGCCTTCGGACGCGATGTCCTCGACGCCGAGCTTTGCGTAGCGCTCGGGATTGTCGGTCTTCGCTTCGAGCGTCGTCATCTGGGCCAGCGCGATCAGGGACTTTCTCACCGACTCGATGTCGACGGGATAGCCCTGCTTCTCGTTCAGGCCGAAACCGCTCGGGCCGCGCTGCAACGTGACGGTGCCAAAAGCGCGCTCGATCACGATGGTCTGAACGTCATTGACCTGTTTCTCCAGCTCCGGAAACAGCTTGCCGGTCTGGGAGTGGGTGGCGACGGCAGCCTTGTCGCTGCTGAGCTTCCACCAGGCGATGCCGCCCACGCCCAGCGTGGCGACCGCGAGAATGAGGAGGGTCTTCTGTTGCATGATCAACCGCCCTTGGGCTTGGGACGCAGGCTGGCGAGGCCGACCGCCGCCAGGATCACCAGCAGCGGAACGAGGAATGTGTTCGTGAGCTTGATGCGCGTGCCCAGCGCTTCAATCTCCTTGTTGCGTTCGAGCTTGACGCGGCGCAGCTCGCGCGTGGTGACGACCTGCTCGTCGCGGAACTTCTCGATCTCCGAGCGCTGCTCGGCCGAGAGGATCATCTCCTCCGCGCCCGACTTGCCTTTCTGCAGATCCGCGAGCTTGCCCTTGAGGTCATCGAGCTTCTGCTGGAGCTGCTGTTCCTTGGCGAGGAAGCGCTTGTCAGCTTCCTTGCGGATCTCGTTGACCTTCTCGAAGGGACGCTGGGAGTTGCCGCGGCCTCGCAGGCTGATCAGATCGTTGTTGCCCGAGAGGTTCTCGAGCGAGTTGAGCACCAGTCCGTTGTTGTCGGCCGTCGGCGTGGCGAGGCGCTGACCGAAGAAATTCTGCATGCGCGTCCACCACTTGTCCGCCAGCAGGTCGGCGTCGGCCACGACGATGACGTTGATCGGGCCTTTCGATTCCTTGAGCGCCGCCGGATCCGCCGGGGGGGCCGTGCCGTCCGCGGCGGCGGGCTTGCCGTCGGGGAAGGCGCTCTTCGCGGGGCCATTGATCCGTGCCGCGATCATCAGGCGTTCGCCGCCCGACTGGAAGGCCTCCAGCAGCTTCTTGGGATCAGGGCCGAACTGGATCGCGGTCTTCTCGAGCTTCTGCGTGTTCTTGCTGCTCTCTAGCAGCGCGGTGACCGTGGTGGTGGCGTCCGAGCGCTTCGTGAGAAAGCCCGCGGTCGCCATGTTGATCGTGTCGAGCTGCGCCGTGACGGTATCGGTCTTGTCGATCGCGTCGGCATCGCCGCGCAGTCCCAGCCAGACGATGTAGTCGGCCTCGCCACCCTGCGGCAGACGCACGCGCAGGCCGTTGTCGAGGTCGCCGACCAGCTGGTCCTTGTTGTAGTCCACGCCCCAGGCCGAGAGCAGCGGTCCCAGATCGGAGCTGCGGTCGGCCATCATGCCCTGCAGCGGATTTTGGGGATCGTTGGGCACTTCCTGCTCGTCGCAGAATGGATCGACGAAGACGAGCGCCTTGCCGCCCGCGAGCACGAACTGATCGATCGCGTACTGCAGTGCCGGGCTGAGGCCCTGCGGGTGGACGACCATCAGGACGTCGATGCCGGACTCGATGGTCTCGCTGGTCGGCGGGATCATGCGCACTTCGAAGCGCTCGCGCATCTGGTCGAGGATGAACCAGTCCTGCACTTCCGCCTGCGGGTTGCGCATGCGGGCCATCGGATTGCCTTCCATCGGCAGCTTGCTGATCACGCCGACGACCTGCTTCTTCGTGTTCGCGAGCGTGTACACCAGCCGCGTCAGGTCGTATTCGAGGAAGGATTCGCGGTTCTGCTGGACGAAGGGGATCACTTCCTTTTCGTCCGTGCTGTTCGTGCCGGCGATGCCGAAGTAGACCAGATCGCCGGCCGCGTTGAGCGGAGCGCCCTGCAGGCCGAAGGAAACGGCCTTCTCCTCCTCTTCGGAGTAGGGCTCGGGGTCGAGCACCTCGACCTTGATCCGCCCGCCTGCGTGCAAAGCGTACTCCTGCAGCAGTTCCTGCACGCGCTGCGCGTAGCCGACCACCGGCGTGACATCCTTGGCGACCTTCTTCGAGAAGAACAGCCGCAGCGTGATGTCTTCCTTGAGGTCGCGAAGGATGTTCTTCGTGCCTTCGGAGAGCGTGTAGAGCTTCTCGTCGGTGAGATCGAGGCGCGAGGACTTGAACATCGCGCCCGAGAGCGAGTTGAAGGCGACGAACAGGATCAAGCCGAGGATCAGGCCGCCGTAGGTCAGGGTCTTCTTCATGGCGTGGGCTCCGGAACTCAGTCAGCCTTCTTGGATTCGAGGATCACCGCGTTGGCGAACATGCCGACCGCGACTAGCGACGCGAAGAACAGGAAGTCGCGCAGATCGATCACGCCGCGCGTGATCGCTTCCCAGTGCGTCAGGAAGCTGAAGGAGCTGATCGTGTCCGCGACCGCCAGCGGCAGCGTGTCGGTCAGCACGGCGCGCACGGGCGGGAGTCCGATCAGCAGGAAGGCCAGACAGGTCACCAGTCCCAGCACGAAGGCGATCACCGTGCTCTTGGTCACCGCGGACAGCGCGCAACCCAGCGCCAGATAGCCGCCCGCCATCAGGAAGGAGCCGAGATAACCAGCCGCGATCACGCCGTTGTCGGGGTTGCCGAGGTAGTTGATCGTGATCCAGAAGGGGAAAGTCAGCAGCAGCGCGATGCCCGTGAAAGCCCAAGCCGCGAGGAACTTGCCGAACACGGCCTGGCCCGCGCTGATCGGCAGCGTCATCAGCAACTCGACCGTGCCCTGACGCCGCTCGTCGGCCCACAGCCGCATGGTGATCGCCGGGATCAGGAACAGGTACAGCCAGGGATGCCAGCCGAAGAAGCCCTGCAGCGAGGCCTGTTCGTTTTCGTAAAGGCCGCCGAGGTAGAAGGTCAGCACGCCGGCCAGCACCAGAAAGATGACGATGAACACATATGCGACCGGCGTGGCGAAGTAGCTGCCGAGCTCGCGCTTGAAGATGCAGAGAGTGTTGTGCATGGGGGGCCTTTTCAGCTGAAAGCGGCGCTTTCGCCCTGGGTGATGCGGCGGAAGACCTCGTCGAGCGGCCCCTGCGCGGCCAGGTCGGCGGGAGTGCCATCGAACAGGATGCGACCCTTGGCGATGATGATCGCCCGCGTGCAGACGGCCTCGACTTCTTCCAGGATGTGCGTCGAGAGCACGATCGCCTTGCTGCGGGCCATGTTCTGGATCAGCGCGCGGACCTCGTGCTTCTGGTTGGGGTCGAGACCGTCGGTGGGCTCATCCAGAATCAGCACCTCGGGATCGTGCAGGATCGCCTGGGCCAGGCCGACGCGCCGCTTGAAGCCCTTGGAGAGCGTCTCGATGCGCTGGTGCAGCACGCCTTCGATATGCACGAGCTTGACGACCTCGGCGATGCGTGCCTGCCGCTTGTCGCCCGCAAGGCCGCGGATGCCCGCGATGAACTCGAGGAAGCCCGCGGGGGTCATGTCGGGATAGGCGGGAGCCCCTTCCGGCAGGTAACCAAAGGCCTTCTTGGCCTCGATCGGGTTCTTCTGGATGTCGTGCCCGCAGATCCTGGCGGTTCCGCCGGTCGGCGTCAGGAAGCCGGTCGCCATCTTCATCGTGGTCGATTTGCCGGCGCCGTTGGGGCCGAGGAAGCCGAGCACTTCGCCGCGGCGGACCTGGAGGCTGATGCCGTCGACGGCCTTCAGCGGTCCAAAGTGCTTGGAGAGGTTCTGGATCTCGAGCATGTCGGTGTTGTCGAAAGAAGGGGGGAGCGCCTCGCGGGGGGGGCGAGGCGGAAAACTGGGGCTACCTTGTTACCCAGCGGGGCCTCGCGAGGCAAGTACGGGCTGCCGGGGGCGGCCGGATACGCCCGCTCGGGCTGTTTGTTGGCGCAGGGATGGGGGTGGGGCGCTATAAAGAGGGGCTTCCCGACTCGCTTCGGGATTCTCGATTGGACCACTCCCCGCAAGTCCTGGCCCTGCTGTTGCTCGGCGTGAGCGTTCTCGGCGCCCTGCTGCCCTTGTACCGGCGCTGGTCGGATCGGGGGCTGCACCTGTTCGTGGCGGTCTCGGCCGGAGTCTTCCTCGGGACAACCTTCCTGCACCTCCTGCCGGAACTCGCCGGCGTCGGCCATGCCGATCACGGGCACGCCCACGCCGCAGATGCGGGCCTGGGGCCATGGATCGCGGCCCTCAGCGGTCTGCTGCTGCTGTTCTTCGTCGAGCGCGTCTGGCTGCGCGGCGTCGGCGAGCGCTCGGGCGGCAATGTCCACAGCAGCCTGTGGGTCGCCACCTATGTGGGCTTGAGCGTGCACGCCATCACGGCCGGCGTGGCGCTGACGGCGATCCTGCACGCGCGCGAGGGGCAGACGCCGTTTCTGATCTCCTATCTGATTCACAAGGCGAGCGAGACCTTCTCGCTGGCGACCGTGATGCGGCTCGCCGAGTTGCCGCTGCGGCGGGCGGTGTTTCTGCTGCTCGCCTTTGCGCTGATCGAGCCCGCAGCCCTGTTCCTCGGGCACGCCTACACGCTGGGACATCCCGAATTCGAGTTGCTGCTGACCGGTTTTGCGTGCGGGACCTTCCTCTACGTCGCGGTCTGCGACCTGCTGCCCGAAGTGTTCCATGGCCGCTCCCATCCCAGGCTCAAGGTCCTGTGCGTCATCGCCGGCGTGCTGATGCCGGCTCTCAACGTGGCTCGGCTGGGGCAGCTGGGCGCGGGCTTCGCGGCCCTGATGGGCGGGTTCTGGCAGGTGCTGGTGGCGATGGCGCCCTACCTGCTGCTCGGTTTCGTGATCGCGGGCGTGCTCAACCAGCTGCTGCGCATCGAGCGCCTGATTCACTACGTGCGAGCGGACAATCTCTCCTCGATCCTGCGTGCCGCCCTTGTCGGCGCGCCCCTGCCGCTGTGCTCCTGCTCGGTGGTGCCCGTCGCGATCGAGCTGCGACGCAAGGGTGCGAGCCGCGGCGCGACGAGCTCCTTTTTGATCTCGACGCCCGAGACGGGGGTGGATTCGGTCAGCGTCTCCTGGTCGCTGCTCGACCCGCTGCTGACCATCGCGCGGCCGATCGCCGCGGTGGTCTCGGCCATCAGCGCCGGGCTCGCCGCGCAGTGGTGGGGACGCGATCCCCGACCCCAGCCGGACGCAGCGACGCAAGCGGCGCATGCCTGCTGCACGCATGCGCACCCCGAGCCAGCTAGCCAGCCCCAGCCCCCGCCCGGCAGCCAGCCCGTGCCCGGCAGCCAACCCCCGCCCGGCAGCCAACCTCAGCCCGGCAGCCAACCTCAGCCCGGCAGCCAACCTCAGCCCGGCAGCCAGCCCGTGCCCGGCAGCCAGCCCGTGCCCAGCCAACCTCAGCCCGGCAGCCAGCCCGTGCCCGGCAGCCAGCCCGTGCCCGGCCAACCTCAGCCCGGCAGCCAACCCGTGCCCGGCAGCCAACCCCTGCCCGTGCGCATCCTGCGCTACGCCTTCGTGGACATGCTCGACGATCTCGCGCCCTCGCTCGTGCTCGGGCTGTTGCTCAGCGCGGCGGTCACGCTGCTGGTGCCCGAGAGCGCCTTCGCGGCGGCGGGCAGCGGGCTCGGTGCGATGCTGCTGATGCTGCTGATCGGAATTCCGGTCTACATCTGCGCGGCGGCCTCGACCCCGCTGGCGGCCGCGATGATCCTGAAGGGGCTTTCGCCCGGCGCGGCGCTGGTGTTCCTGCTGGCGGGGCCGGCGACGAACATCGGCTCGCTGATGCTGCTCGCCAGAGAGCTGGGCTGGCGCACGATCGGCGCGATGCTTTTCTCCCTGAGCGTCACCGCAGTGCTGCTCGGGCTGCTGGTCGATCAGATCTACCGCTGGCTCGCGATCGAGCCGCGCGCCAGCATTGCGGAGCACACGCACTCGGAACCCGGCTGGTTCGCGAGCGCCTGCGCGGCGCTACTCGCAGGACTGATCGTGATCTCGCTGATCCGAAGCCGCACACGCAATCTGTTTCCATCGGATTCCGCCGCGTCGGCGGAGACCGCGGACACAGCGTCTCCCTGAAAGCAGGTTCTCCTTCATGAAGTCCGCCGTCGGTCCGGGAATGGTCGTCTTGATCCACTACACCCTGCGCGATCCGCAGGGAGAGGTGATCGATTCCAGCATGCACAGCCATCCGCTGGAGTACCTGCACGGGGCCCGGAACATCGTCGTGGGGCTTGAAAACGCGCTGGTCGGCGCGCAGGTGGGCGAGCGCAAACGCGTCAAGGTCGCTCCCGAGGAGGGCTACGGTCTGGCGCGCCCCGACGCGATTCACGCCTTCCCGCGCGGTGCCTTCCCCGCGGAAATGGAACTGCAGCCCGGCATGCAGTTCAGCGCGGAGGCGGAAAACGGCCAGGCCATGACGGTCTGGGTCCACTCGCTCGAGGGCGAGCAGGTGATGATCGACTTCAACCATCCGCTGGCGGGCATGGAACTCGACTTCGAGGTTCAGATCGAGGACGTGCGGCCCGCGACGCAGGAAGAGATCGCTCACGGCCATCCGCACGGCCCGCACGGCCATCACCACTGAGATCCAAGCCGCGGATCACAGGCCGCCGTGCCGCTGTTCGCAGCCGAGATCCGGGCTGCGGATCACAGCTCGTAGTGCAGCAGTTCGCAGCTCAGCGCTCCGTTGAGCAACGCGCGTCTGCGCACAGGCCGCAGTTCGAGGCACTCCGCCAGCCTGGGATTGCCCGTGAACAGGCTGGCATGCCAGCCCGCACAGCTTTCCTTCCACTGCCGGCCCAGCGTGCGGTAGGTGCGCGCGAGCGCGTCCTCGTCGCCGATCCGCTCGCCGTAGGGCGGATTGGTCACGATCCAGGCATTCCAACCGCGCTTGTAGGCGTAGCTCTCCGCGCGTCCGTGCTCCCAGCGGATCGCCTCTTCCAAGCCCAGTGCCGCGAGGTTTTCACGGGCGCCTCGCAGTGTTTCCGGTTCGGTCTCCAGGCCCAGCAGCACGCGCTTTCCGATCGGGATGCGCTCAGCGCGCGCCTGTGCGCGCAGCTCTGTGCCTGCCCGCGGATCCCAAGCCCGCCAGCGTTCGAGCGCGAAGGCCGGACGCAAGAGACCCGGGGCGATGCGGCAGGCCAGCATGGCAGCCTCGACCAGCAGCGTGCCGGAACCCGCGAAGGGATCCATCAGGGGCGAACGCTGATCCCACTGCGAATCCAGCACGATCGCGGCGGCGAGCGTCTCGGCCAGCGGGGCACGGCCCTGAAAACGCCGCCAGCCGCGCTTGTGCAGCGACTCGCCTGAAGTGTCGACGAGCAGCGAGCAGCGGTCCTTGTAGAGGTGCGCATGCACCAACAGTTCGGGCGCCTCCTTGTCGACGCGCGGGCGGCGGCCATGGGCATCCCGGAAGGCATCGACGATGGCATCCTTGACGCGCTGCTCGATGAACAGCGTGTGGTCGAGTGCGGAGGCGTTGGAGTGGGCGTCGACCACGAAGCTGCCCTCCGGCGAGAGAAAGGGCGACCAGTCGATCGACTGCGCGCCGGCGTAGAGCTCGTCCTCGGTCGCGGCCGGGAAGCGCGCCAGCCGCATCAGCACTCGCACCGCCGTGCGGGCCTGCAGATTGACGCGCAGCGCGTCGGCGAGGCTGCCTTCGAAGTACACGCCGCCGACCTGGCTCTCGAGCCTCGACAGGCGCAGGCCCTTGAGTTCCGCGTGCAGCAGGGGCTCGATGCCGGGGGCACAGGTGACGAAGAAGCTGCGGTGGCTCATGCGCGGGGGCGCGATGCTAGACTTTTCCCGTGCTCTCCGCCCTCGTTTGCCTGATTGCTTCGACTCTGCCCCAGGACCCCTCCGCGCAGCGTCCGGCCCTGCGCGAGCCCGAAAAGCTGCTCACGCGCGTAGCCGTGATCGGTGCCAGCGTGGCGGACGGCAAGGGACTGGAGACGGAAGTGGGGGCACGCACCGCCTTCGCCGAGTTGGTGCATGCCAGCCTCCGGTCGGCGCACGAGAACCCGATCGATCTGGCGGCGCCCCGCGCCTGGATCCAGTTCGACAGCAATCTGCGGCAGTGGACCGCCGGCGCCGTCGCCCGCAAAGCCACGCTCGTGATCGCGCCCGACGTGCTGTGGTGGGCGGCCATTGCTCCGGCGGCGGAGCGCGAGGGCCGCATCAGCCGCTCGCTCAGCGCACTGGAGCGCATCGATGTGCCGCTCCTGCTCGGGGATCTGCCCGACATGGCGCACCTCGCGACAGCGCTCAAGACCGACTTCTCGCTGTCCGTGGGCCAGCTCCCCACGCCGGAGGAACTGCTGGCTCTGCGCCAGCGACTCGAGGGCTGGAGCAAGCCGCGCGGCAACGTGGTGCTGGTTCCTTTGGCGCGCTGGCATGCGGCCGCGTTGGCGGGGCAGCGCATCGAATTGCGCGGCAACGCCTTTGCGGCGGAGGAGTCGAGGCGGCTGGTGCAACCGGATCGCTTCCACCCTTCGCTCGACGGCAGCCTGCTGTTTCTGGTGTCCGCGTGGGATGAGCTCGCCAAGGCCTGGCCGGGTGCTCCGCTGGATAGCATCGACTGGTCGATTGCCAGCACGCGCCAGAGGCTGATGGAACAAAAGAGCGCCGACCGCGCCGAGGAGTCCGCGCGCCGTCGCCGGCTCGAGGACAGCGGCCGCACTCCGCCGGCGCCGGCTCCGGAGCCGCTCCCACCCGAAAAGCAGCCGCACCGGCGCGCGCGCGGCGGTGGGGAGGGTGGTGGCGACGGGGGGGGTGGAGAGAAGGGCGGCCGCGGCGGCGGCTAGGGATACTGCTCCCCGAGCGGGGACAGTATCGGTATTGGGAATGGGATTTTTCGCGCGAGCGTGAGACGGCGGTCCCGTCTCCATAGGTGCCGGGGGGCATCTTCTCCCCGGCGCTGGAGACACC
>Ga0172376_10001946_pt1 | contig 25820 bp, 18 predicted proteins | sample Lak35m_FD_121114 | JGI IMG/M metagenome (GOLD analysis project Ga0172376, IMG submission 121114) | Freshwater microbial communities from Kabuno Bay, South-Kivu, Congo - kab_092012_35m | ecosystem: Environmental > Aquatic > Freshwater > Lake | place: Democratic Republic of the Congo: South-Kivu...
AAGGCCCTGAAGGCGGCCTCGGCGAAACGCAATGTCGCCCTCAAGACCGATCCCGATGGCACGGTGCGCGGCACGATCGATGCGACCCGAACCGCGCGGAAGCAGAACGACGGCACCGAAACCTACACCCTCACCACGAAGGTCCCCACGAAGGGCATCACCGGATTCCGACTCACCGCGGTGAAGGACAAGGCGCCCGGCGTCGGTCTCGCTTCGAACGGCAACTTCGTCCTCACCGAGGTCATCGTCACCGCCGGGAAAGACCGCCAACTCGCTCTCGCCAAGGCGGCTGCGACCTTTGAACAGAAGGGCTTCCCCGCGTCCGGCGCGATCGACGGGAAGGCCGAGGGCAAGGACAACGGATGGGCCGTCCTCGGCGGCTCCGGAGCCGATCAGGCGCTGTTCCTCGCCCTCGCCGAGCCCTTCGACGGGACGGCGGAGGAAGTCACCTTCACCCTGACCTTCGCCTGGGGTGAGAACCACGAGATCGCGAACCTGCGTCTCGCCCACACCACTTCGGCCGATCCGGCGAGCGCCCCTGGGTCCGCCCTTCCCTCACCCGAGATCACCGCGATCCTGAAAACCGACACAGCGCAGCGCAAGCCTGACCAAACCACAAAAATCGCCGAAGCTTACCGCCAGATCGCCCCCGAGCTCGAGGCGCTCCGCGCCGAGCTCGCGACAGCGGAAAAGGCGAAGACCGACTTCGAGGCGACCGCGCCAAAGTGCATCGTCTCCGTCAGCGACACGAACCACCGCGTCGTCCGCATCCTCCCCCGCGGCGATTGGATGAACGAGAGCGGCGAGATCGTGAAGGCCGCCCTGCCGCATTACCTGCCCGCCCCGGATCTCGGCGAGCGTATCCCCAACCGCCTCGATCTCGGCCAGTGGCTCGTCTCGCGCGAGAATCCGCTAACCGCGCGCACGGTGATGAACCGGATGTGGAAACACTTTTTCGGCACCGGATTGAGCAAGGTCCTCGACGACCTCGGCGCCCAAGGCGAGCCGCCCGTGAATCCCGCCCTGCTCGACTGGCTCGCCTCCGAGTTCATGGACCGCGGCTGGGACTACCGCCACATGGTGCGCACGATCGTGATGAGCGAGACCTACCGCCAGACCTCGGTGGCCTCACCCGAGCTCGTCGCGGCGGATCCCTACAACCGCGAAAACGCGCGGCAGACCCCCTTCCGTCATGAAGCCGAGATCATCCGCGACCACGCCCTCTCCGTCTCCGGGCTGCTCGTATCAAGGATCGGCGGACCGAGCGTGAAGCCCTACCAGCCGGAAGGTTACTGGGAAAACCTCAACTTCCCCATGCGCACCTATCAGAACGACGCCGGCGATTCCCAATACCGGCGAGGCCTCTACACCTGGTGGCAGCGCAGCTTCCTTCATCCCAGCATGGTCGCCTTCGACGCCCCCAGCCGCGAGGAATGCACCGCCGAGCGCAACCGCTCCAACATTCCCCAACAGGCCCTCGTCCTCCTCAACGATCCCACCTACGTCGAAGCCGCCCGCGCCTTCGCGGCCCGGATCTTGACAGAATGTCAGGGCGATTCATCGACCCGCCTCCGCTGGGCCTGGCAGGTTGCCCTGCAGCGCGATCCCGATGCGGAGGAGGCCAGGCTCGTCGGCGAACTTCTCACCACACACCTCGCCGAATACCGGGCCGATCCCGCGGCAGCCGGTGAGTTGCTGAGGGTCGGACTGGTGCCCTTGCCGGAGAAGGTCGATCCGGCCGAACTCGCCGCGTGGACCCACGTCGCGCGGGTGTTGCTGAACCTGCACGAGAGCGTGACGCGGGGGTGAGGGTGGGGAATGACGAATGAACGCGATGCCTTTTGAAAGCAAATCCACGGAAATTCGGAATTCGTCCTTCGGAATTCTTCAATCCCCCCTCCCCCGCCGAACCTTCCTCGGCCGCTCCGCACAGGGAATCGGATCGGTCGCCCTCGCATCGCTCTTGTCTCCCGCCCTGACCAAGGCCGCCCCACGCGGCATCCTGGGAGATCTGCCTTTGCCGCAGCGAGCCAAACGCGTCATCTGGTTGACGATGGCGGGAGGTCCCTCACAGCTCGAACTCTTCGATCACAAGCCGAGACTCGCGGAGATGGACGGGAAACCGATGCCGGAATCCTTCACCAAGGGCCAACAACTCGCCCAGCTCCAAGGGCAACAGTTGGTTTGTCAGGGCCCCCAGTTCAAGTTCCGGCGCTTCGGCAAAAACGGCACCGAGCTCTCCGAACTGCTTCCCCACCTCGGCTCGATCGCCGACGAAATCTGCGTCGTGAGGTCAATGACGACCGACGCGATCAACCACGATCCGGCCCACCTGTTCATGAACACGGGCTCGCAGATCGCGGGGCGCCCTTCAACGGGAGCCTGGGTCACCTACGGCCTCGGTTCCGAGGCGGAGGATCTCCCGGGCTTTGTCGTCCTGATGTCGACCGGAAAAGGACGCTCGCCCCAGCCGATCGCGGCGCGGCAGTGGAGCAGCGGCTTTCTGCCGTCGAAATACCAGGGCGTGCAGCTCCGGGCGAAGGGGGATCCCGTTTTGTATTTGAACAATCCCCCCGGCATCACCCGCGATCGCCAGGGCACGGACGTCACCACGATCAACGCGCTGAACCGCCGCCACGAGTCGCTCGTCGCCGATCCTGAAATCGCCGCCCGCATCGCGCAGTATGAGATGGCCTTCCGCATGCAGGCAAGCGTGCCGGACCTCGTCGACGTCCGCGGGGAAAGCGCCGCGACCCTCGCGCGGTATGGCTGCGAGCCGGGCGACGGCACCTTCGCCTCGAACTGCCTCCTCGCCCGCCGCCTCGCCGAACGCGGCGTGCGCTTCATCCAGCTTTATCATCGCGACTGGGATCACCACAGTCTCCTCCGCGAAGAGCTGCCTCTGCGCGCCGCCGAGGTCGACCGCGCCTGCATGGCACTTGTCACGGACTTGAAAAAGCGGGGCCTGCTCGACGACACCCTTGTGGTTTGGGCCGGAGAATTTGGGCGCACCCCGATGAGGCAGGGCAACAAAGGGCCAGTCGGTCGGGATCACCACAACAAGGCCATGTCCATCTGGCTCGCCGGGGCCGGCGTGCGGCCCGGGTTCGTCCTCGGCGCGACCGACGAACTCGGCTACGCCGCTGTCGACGAGGTCGTGACCGTGCATGATCTCCACGCCACCCTGTTGGAGCGGCTCGGGATCCAGCACGACGCTTTCAGCGTGAAGTTTCAGGGCCTCGACGCGCGACTCAGCGGCGTGGAAGGAGCGAGGGTGATCGCCGAGATTCTGGGATGAAGATTCTTCGCCGAGTGCGGGCGTCCCCGCCGGGAACCGTCGCACGAATCGGGTATCCCTCGCTTGTGCCTGAATCAAAACCAAACCACCGTCCCCGATCGTGGCGATCGTGAAAAAAGAGACGAAAAGGATCTGCGGCGCTCGCCTCAGGCGATGCATGCTCTGGCTCGTCCTTTGCGGAGTGGCGGCGGTCACCAGCGGCCTCTACCTCGTGCCGTGGTTTTTCCCAGTCCCGGAAAGTTTTGGCAAAGCGGGGCCATCGGGGATCCTTTTCATCGATCGCGAAGGCCGCCCCGTCCGGCGACTCCTCGATGGCGAGCTCCGCGCCGACGAACCGGCGGCCTACGGTGAGTTTCCCGATAGCCTCATTCTCGCCACGCTGGCGGCGGAGGATTCGCGCTATTTTTCACATGGCGGCATCGACTTCCTTGGCGTCCTCCGCGCCGTGCGCGACGCCCTGCTGCACCGCGAATTCGTCTCGGGTGCCTCGACCATCACCCAGCAGACGATCAAGCTTTACGGACCACCGCGCCGCCGTGATCTCCGCACGAAGATCATCGAGGCCCTCACCGCACGTCATCTCGAAATGACGAACACCAAGGAGACCATCCTCACCGCCTACCTCAATCACCTTCCCTACGGCAACCAGTTCACCGGAGCCCGCGCCGCCGCCCGCGGCTACTTCGGAAAACCCCTCGGCGATCTCTCCCTCGCCGAATCCGCCCTCCTCGCCGGACTACCTAACAAACCAACCAAACTGAACCCGTGGAGAAATCCCGAGGGGGCGCGCCGGCGCCAGCGCTGGATCCTCGGCCGGATGCGGGACGAGGGATACATCGACGAGGCCCGCCTTGCCACCGCCCTCATCGAGGAGCCGAAGCTGATCGCCGGTCACGAGCGATACTTCCACGCCCCCCATTTCACCGAACTGCTCCTGGATCTCGAGCAACCGGCCATCGAAGCCGCAAAGGTCGCCGGCTCGGTCGTCCACACCACCCTTGATCTGGACCTCCAGCAATCGGTGGAGAACATCGTCGCCGCCGAGCTCGCTCGTCTCGCCCACCAGGCCGGGGAGGAAAACGATCTCCAGGCCGCCGTTGTCGTGATCGAAAACACGAGCGGCGAGATCCTCGCCCTCAGCGGATCGCGCTCCTTCTTTGCCTCGGCGGCCGGACAGGTGAACGGCGCGTGGCGTCCGCGCTCCGCGGGATCGACCCTGAAGCCCTTCACCTACGCACTCGCCCTCCAGCGCGAAACCACGGCCGCGACCATCCTCGCCGACACTCCCATCGAATACATCACACCGACCGGCACCTACCAGCCCGTGAATTTCAGCCGCCGTTTTCTGGGACCTGTCTCGGTCCGACACGCCTTGGCCAACTCCCTGAACGTGCCCGCGGTGAAGCTGCTCGACGAGATCGGGGGCCCGGCCCGGTTGCATGATTGCCTGGTGAAGGATCTCCACTTCACCAGCCTCGATCCCGCCGCGACCGAATACGGACTCGGACTTACCCTCGGCAACGCCGAAGTCCGGCTCCTCGAACTCACCAACGGCTACGCCACCCTCGCCCGTCTCGGCGAGTGGAGGCCGGTTCGATTCCTCCGGAGATTTCCCCCCGCAGCCCGGAACAACCCAACGGCCCCAGCCTCGACAGAATGCCGCCGGGTCTTTGACGCCGATGCCGCCTGGCTCATCGGCGACATCCTCTCCGACCAACGGGCTCGGGCCCTCGCCTTCGGGCTCAATTCCCCGCTCAACCTTCCTTTCCGCGTCGCCGCCAAGACCGGCACCTCGACCGATTTTCGCGACAGCTGGACGATCGGCTACACGCCCGAATTCAGCGTGGGCGTCTGGGTGGGACGCTTCGACAATCGCCCGCTCAACCGCGTCTCCGGCGCGATGGGCGCGGCCCCGATCTTCCATCAGGTGATGGTGCGGCTCCATCGCGATCATGCGGCGCGCTGGCATGCGACTCCCGCCGGCGCGGCCGAGTTTGTCGTTGATCGCCTCAGCGGCAAACGTCCGCCCGAAGGAGTCGCCCTGTCCGAGTCGCGCGTCCGCAAAGAGTGGTTTGTGAGGGGAAAGGTCCCCGCCCTTGCCACCGCCACCGACTACGACGACCACACCCGCACCCGCCTGCCTCAGACCTACGCGACCTGGTGGCGTGATCCCTCGAATGCCCTGATGAACGACGCCGTTCTCGAGACGCTCGCGGCCTCGGCACCGTCTCCGGACTTCCGTATCGTCAGCCCGCTCGAGGGCACCGTCGCCTTCATCGATCCCGACCTGCCCGCGAGCGGTGCGAGATTTCCCCTGAAGGTCGCCGGGAGCGGCAACGAAGAGATCGAGTGGTCGAGCAAAAGTCTCGCCGTCGAGAGCGAGGACGGCGAGAGCTGGCTCGTCCTGAAACCGGGGGACCATGAGGTCGCGGCTTTGGATCGAAAGAGCGGGCGCGTCGTGAAAAGCCGGATTACCGTCCGCAGGCAGTGAGATCCCTCGAAAAACAACGCCAACGCTGCGCGTTTTCTTCCTCCTCCCGATCGTCACTGCCGCCGGAGCTGATACCCATTGGGAGCGGGACGGCGTTCTTTCCGCCGAGAAAGCGATCCTCAAGCTCAAGGCCGCGGTCGACGCCTCGGGTGATGGATACAACCTCCAAAAGCCGGGACGGGATACCTGACGGGTTGACTCTTTGGCGGAAGAAGGTTCGGTCAAAGTCATGCCAGATTTCCCTCTCATCGAGACCTTTGCCGCGCTTTCCGATCTGCCGGGATTGGTGCACGGCTTCATCCTCCGCAGTCCCGACGTCGAGGTGAAGTGTGATCGCGAGGAAGCCCTCGCCCGACTCGAGCCGCTCCACACTTCCCTCCTCGCATCGGCCGGCGTTTCTCGCGACCACCTTGCCACCGGCGATCAGGTGCACGAGGCCAGCGTCGGCATCGTGGCGGGGGCGCGGCCCGCACGGCTTCATTTTCCTGCAACCGATGCCCTCGTCACCGCCATCCCTCGTCAGTTTCTCGGGGTCTGGGTCGCCGACTGCGGCACCCTTTTCCTCGCCGATCCGGTGAAGCGGGTCTGCGGCGTCGCCCACTCGGGCAAGAAGGGCACCGATCTCGCCATCGCCGCCGCCGCGATCCGAAGGATGCAGGAAGTCCACGGCAGCGATCCCGCCGACCTCGTCGTGCAGCTCGCCCCCTGCATCCGCCCGCCCGCCTACGAGATCGACTTCGCCGCGCGGATCGTCGCCGATTGCGTCGCTGCCGGAGTGCCGGTCGACCAGGTCCACGACTGCGGCGTTTGCACCAGCAGCGACCCCTTGCGCTACTACAGTTACCGCCTCGAAAAGGGCAGGACGGGACGGATGTTTGGCTTTATCGGTTGGGAGTGACAATGATCGAAGCCTTTCCCGACATGAGCGACGCCCATGAGATCGCCGCCCCTGCCAAGACGAATCTCTGGCTGCGAATCCTTCGCAAACGCGAGGACGGCTTCCACGAGATCGACACCCGCATGGTGAAGCTCGGTCTCGCCGACCGCGTCCGCCTGAAATGGCGCGACGACGATGAAGTGATCCTGCGTTGCTCCGATCCCGAATTGCCGACCGGCGAAGATAACCTCGTCGTGAAAGCAGTGCGGGCACTCGAGCGACACACCGACAAGGTCTTCAGCGTTTCGCTCGATCTGGAAAAACACATTCCCTCCGGGGCCGGACTCGGCGGCGGCAGCAGCGACGCGGCGGCGGTGCTGCGGGCGCTGAACGAGATGGCGTCGCTCCACCTGCCTGAGGCAGAACTCGCCGCGGTCGGCGCGACGATCGGATCGGACATCCCGTTTTTCCTCTACGACCGTCCCTGCGATTGCCGGGGACGCGGCGAGATCGTCGTGCCGATTCCGGCCGGGGAAGTGCCGCCGACCTTCCCCATCTTCCTCTATAAACCCGACTTCGGCATCGCCGCCTCGTGGGCCTATCGTCGTTATCTCGAATCAGCGGAATATGAAGGGTTCACCTACGCGCCACAGCCGGGACCCTGGGGGGAAATGGTGAACGATCTCGAGCGACCGGTCTTCGAGAAATTCCCCGTTCTCGGCGACCTGAAAACGTGGCTCCTCACCCAGTCCGGCGTGCGCGCCGCCCTCCTCTCGGGATCCGGTTCGACGATGCTGGCGGTGCTGGAGGAGGACGCCGATGGAGCCACCCTGACGAAAGCGACGAAGGAACGCTACGGTGAGGGATGGAGCTGGTTGGGCCGGACGGACTGAGCGGATGCCTTTTCCCTGAAATGCTCTCGACAACGGGGAGCCTTGCAGCGTAAACCAAAGCACCGTCGTTTTGGAATCCATCCCCCATCCCCCCGAAGACAGCGTCCGCCTCGACCTCTGGGCATGGTCGGTGCGTCTCTACAAAACCCGCACCCTCGCGGCGGCCGCTTGCAAGAGGACGCAACTGCTCGTGAATGGTCAACGCTGCCGCGCCTCTCGCCAAGTCCGGATCGGAGATGAAGTCCGCGTGCGGCAGGGCATGCTCGAACGCCTCCTCAGGGTGAAGGGAATCCTCCGCCGCCGGGTCTCGGCGAAGGAGGTGGGCGCGTTCGTGATCGATCTGACACCGGCGGAGGAATACGCCCGCGTCGCCGCGCTTGAGCGCGAGGCCCGGGAAGGAGCCCCAATCCCGCGCGAGGCAGGGACGGGACGCCCCACAAAGCGCGATCGGCGAGATCTGGAGGAATTGAGCGTTTCCGAACCCGCTCCCGAACCGACCTTCGAGGACTTCGTCAGGGCCTTCGCACGGCGCAAGCCGCTGCGTTAATCGCGGCACTCCTGCAAACGCGCGAGATGCTTGGCGAGCAGGTCGAATTCGACGTTCACCCGCGATCCCACCCTGACATGATGCAAATTCGTCACCTCGTGGGTGTGAGGGATGATCCAGAGAAGGAAACGATCCTCGTGCAGCTCGGCCACGGTGAGGCTGATCCCGTCGACGCAGATGGAGCCCTTGCGAACAATGAGGTGGGCGAACTCGCGCGCCAGCGAGACGGTGAACCGGTGATCCTGCCCCACCCGCTCGTATCCGGTGACGGTGGCACAGACATCGACATGGCCCTGCACGAAGTGGCCGCTGAGCCGATCGCCGACACGGAGGGAACGCTCGAGATTGACTGGATCGCCAGGCTTCAGATCGCCGAGATTGGTGAGGCGAAGGGTCTCGTGGAGGAGGTCGAAACGCATCGCCCCGTCCCTCACGTCCGTGACAGTGAGGCAGGCGCCGTTGTTGGCGACGCTCTCACCGAGGGCAAGTTCGCCGGCGAAGGGAGCCTTTACCCAGAGTTCCGCGCCGGTCTCGACCGGCTTGAAGGCGACGACTTCGCCGCAGGTTTCCACGATGCCTGTGAACATGCGGGAGGCTACGTCGCGACCGCCGGATTGGACAGGGAAAAAAATCGCGGGGCCGCTCGGGGCGATTCGGGCTTGCGCCCTGTCGTGCCCTGCCCGATTTTGGGGACGTGACAGAAGTGAATTTCCGGGTCGGCAACGAAACGCTCATCAAGGTCCTCGACGGGGCCTCGGCAAAGCTGCGCTCGCTCCTCAAGAAGCAGGGGCGTCTCGACCATGGAGCGCTCCGCGTCGCGGTGATCGGCGGCGGCTGTTCGGGCCTGCAATACAAGATGGACCTCGTCGATGGACCGGCGAATCGCGACATCCTCGTCGAGTCTAACGAAGTCCGCATCGTCATCGATCCAAAGAGCGCCCTCTTCGTGACGGGTTCGGTGCTCGATTACAGCGACGACCTTCAGCAAGGCGGTTTCAAGGTGACGAATCCGAACGCGGTCGTGACCTGCTCCTGCGGGGAAAGTTTTTCAGCGTGACGTGGATCACGGATCACGGATCACGGATCACGGGTTTGGGAGCGCGGGGGATTTTGCCGGCCGGCCGTTGCCCGTTTCCGGCTTTGCCCGTGTCTCCGAGATCGGCTCGGACTTTTTCGGCGAGGGCAGTGAGCCGCGCGACGATTTCGGGATGGTCGGGGGCGGCGTTTTCGGAGGTATCGATGTCTTCGACGACGTTGAAGAGCAAGGGGGCGCGTTCGCGATCGCTCCTCCGGTAGTGCGGATGTTTGGCGAAGTCTTCGAGCGGCAAAAACAGTTTCCATGGCCCCGAGCGAACGGCCTGCAGTTGATCGAGTTCGTAGTAGGCGAAGACTTCCCACGGGCTTCCTGCGTTCTCCTCCCCGAAAAGGAGCGGGCGGAGGTCGTGACCATCGCGCTTCACGGAGTCAGGGACACCTCCGGCCAGCTTCACGAAGGTGGGATAAAGGTCCATCGTCGAGCTGAGTTCGTCACAAACGGTGCCGGCGGGGATGCGACCCGGCCACCACGTCAGACAAGGAACGCGGAAGGCACCCTCGCTGGTGGTGTAGCCGCGTCCGGCGAGGGGGAGATTCGAGCCACGGCTGAGATCGGCGGGATCTTTGGCCAAGGGAGATCCATTGTCGGAGGTCCAGACGACAAGCGTTTCTTCGTCGATTCCGAGCTCGACGAGTTTGTCGAGGATCATGCCGGTGGACCAATCGATCTCCTCGACGGAATCACCCCAGGAACCGTTCCGGCTTTTTCCCCGGAAGGCCCCGCTCGCGTAGGGTGTCGGCGTGCTGCCAGGCATGGCATGGGGCAGGTAGAGGAAGAAAGGACGGGCCCGGTTCGACTCGATCCAGGCGAGGGCCTCTTCGGTGTAACGTTTTGTCAGGGTATCGCGGTCGGCGGGCGCTTCGATCACGGTTTCGCCGCGCATGAGGGGCAAAGGCGGCCAGTGCGAGCCATCCTTCTCCCAGATCCGTTCCGTCATGTCGTCGGAGTAGGGAATGCCGTAGAAGAAGTCGAAGCCCTGACGGGTCGGGAGAAACTCCACCTGGTCGCCGAGATGCCATTTGCCGATATGGGCGGTCGCGTAGCCTTTCGTCTTGAGGGCTTCGGCGAGAGTGACCTCGTCGGGGTGGAGTCCATAGGGCGAAACGGGACGCAGGACGTGGTGATCGCGCGGATTGCGGTGAAGACCGACACGCTGCGCGTAGCAGCCGGTCATGATCGATGCGCGTGACGGGGTGCAGACGCCGGCGCTGGCATAGAAGTGGGTGAACTTCCGCCCTTCGGCCGCCATGCGGTTGAGTGAAGGGGTGCGATGCAGGGTGGAACCGAAGGGTTCGATGTCGCCGTATCCGAGATTGTCGCAGAAGAGCACGATGAAATTCGGCGGACGCTCCGCCGCTCGGGCGGCACCGGCCCCCAAGAACAGGAGGGCGATGATTCCGGTCTTCATCTCACAGTTCGACTCCGAAGCGCTTCAGGAGGTAGGCCATGCCCGCATAAAGGACCATGGTGAGAGCGCAGCAGATCAACAACGAGGGCCAGAAGTGGATTCCCTTTCTCAAGAGGATCGGGAAGACGAGGAACATCGGCAAACTTGGCAACACAAACCAGAAAACGCCGGAGGAGTGCGAAGCGAGCTTCTCGATCCGCTCGGCCGGCATTTCCCTCATTCCGTAATAGATCCAGACGAAGGTGATGACGCTCACGAGCGGGAGCGAAGCGATGAGACTCCCGAGAAAGGGGCGGCTCCGCGCGATCACAATTTCATTCACCGCGTAGATCATACCCGCGGACAACAACAGCTTGAGGAGGGTCAACATCACTCGAGGCTAACAAAGCAACGGCGACTTGTCATCCCGCGATCAGGCGGGCTCCACCCACGCATCAGATACCCCCCTACTCGAATTCAATCGCGCGCGGGCGGGGCAACTGGACGCGCTGGGCGGGCAGGTCCTCCGTCTCGGTCTCGGTGAGCACGGGGCGGGCCACGGGGATGCCGTTGTCGCCAATCTCCTCCCCGGACGGAAGGGCTGCGCGATCCTCCCCTTCGGCGAGCGGCTCGGCAACGATGGCCGTGACGACCGGAGCAACGCGAGCCCGGATCACTGGGGCAAACGAATTGTAGGGATCCTTCGCCCCCACCACGGTCGGAGCAATCGGGAGAACGGGGGAAATGTTTTCCTGAACGATGAAGTCGGGGCGCAGCAGTCCGTCCTTGGTGCGACGTTGCGACATCTCCTTCTGCAGCCGACTGCGCCCCTTGCCGTGAAGATGGCAGATGAGTTCGAGATTTGTGCCGGGGCGAAGGTGCTCCGTGTAGGTGCAGCGGACCTGCGAGGCGATCCCATCTCCTTTCTGGACCACCTCGTAACAATCATCCGAGGCGAGCTCGCCGGACTTGAGGCAGATCTCGACCTGCTGGGCATCGGGCGGTGGGAGAAAGGCCTTTGGCTCAAATTTCTTGGCGGCCTCGTTCATCACCGCCGCCCACACCGGCAGGACGGTGTCGGAGCTGAACGCCCCGGGGTGGATCGTGCCACTCTGGTCAAATCCAGTCCAGACGACGCAGGTGACCTCCGAGGTGTAGCCAACAAACCAGTTGTCCGTGAAGTCGTATTCCGTGCCCGTCTTGCCGGCCACGGGGTAATTTCCCAGATCATACTTTTCCAGGGCCTTGGCGGCGGCACCAAGTTTGAAGGAATCGGAGAGGACGCTGCTGATCTGGTAAGCGGTGTGGCGGTCGATCGCCTCCGTTCCATGCATCGCGACATTCGGCGTGTAGATGATATTGCCAAGGCTGTCTCGGACGTTGGCGATGATGTGCGTCTTCTCGGCGCGGCGACCACTGTTGGGGAAAATCGTGTAGGCGAGGCAGAGCTCCTCGAGCGAGCTCGGATTGCGTCCGAGGAAGGTCGCGTTGAACTTCTGCAGATCGCCGGAAAAGGACATGCCGGCTTTCTGCGCCAGCTTCACGACCGAGTCGGTCCCGACCTTCTGACCGATGCGCACGGTCGCGGCGTTCTTGCCCTTGGCGAGGGCGAGGCGCGAGGTGATGACGTTTTCGTAGACATTGTCGAAAGTCTCCACGCCCCACTCCCCGAGAATGCCGGTGGTGCCACCGACCATCACCTGGCGGGTATCCATCGGCGTGTCGTCGACGAGGGTTCCCGGGAAAAAGCCACCTTCGAACGCGGCTGCGTAGACAAACGGCATGAAAGCGGTGCCAGTGGGGCGGCGCCCCTGCGAGACGCGATCAAACATGCTGTCATTGAAGTCCCGGCCGCTGACTCGGGCGAGCACGGACCCGGTTTTATTGTCGATCAGGAGGAGTGCCCCCTGCAGGTATTTCGGCGCGGGGAAGGTCTGATCGGGATGGGCCGACTCTTGGAAAGCCGCCTTTCTCGCCTTGTATTGTTCGAGAGTTTCCTGCTTGAAGTCAGGGTGCTGCTCGATCTTGGCGAGCTGCTCACGCAGGGCGGACTCGGCCCGCTCCTGAAGGCCGCCGTCGATCGTGGTGTGGATCGAAAATCCACCCTTCGAGACCGCCTCGTAGCCGAGCAGGTCGATCACCTCTTGACGAACCTTTTCGTAAACGAAGGCAGATTTGCCCGTGATGTTCGTCTTCGCCGCGATCTCGACCTTGGACTTCTGGAGCCGGTCTCGGGCGTCACCATCGATGTGGCCCTCGGCCGCCATGCGGGTGAGGACGTGATCCCGCCACTTTTTCGAGGCTTCCGGAAAGCTGCGCGGCGAGCGGTGGTAGGGGTTCGGAATCGTCGCCGCGAGGGTCGCCGCTTCGACGATGGAGAGGTGGGCGGGATCCTTGCCAAAATAGCCCTCGGACGCGGCGGCGATGCCGTAATACCCCCCGCCGAAATAAATGCGATTGATGTAGAGCTCGAGAACGCGCTGCTTGCTCCCGATGCGCTTCTCGATGCGCTGGGCGAGGAAAATTTCGGTAAACTTCCGGCTCAAGGTGCGGTCCTTCAGCTCGAAGGTCTGGCGGGCGAGCTGCTGGGTGATGGTCGAGGCCCCCTGATTGAAGCCCTTCGACCTCATGCTGTAATAGACGGCGCGGAGGATGCCGATGTAGTCGACCCCGTCATGCTGGTAGAACCGGCTGTCCTCGGCAGCGAGGAGGGCGTTGATGAAATGCTGTGAGACATTATCGAGCGAGACCGGTCGACGATTTTGCACAAAGATCCGCCCGAGTTCACGATTGTTGCGGTCAAAGATGCGGCTCGCCACCTCCACCTCCTCAAGTTGAGAGAGATCGAACGATTGGGCGAGGTCGTAGCGGGGCTTCAAGTAAAAGAAAGCGCCGGCGACCCCCACGACCGCGACGACGAGGCCGAGGAGGAAAACGAACCCGAAAACCTTCAGCCAGAAGACAAGACGCCGCCGCTTTTTCGCCCGCTTTTTCTCCCGCTCTCCCGCGGGGGGAAGATGGATCGCAGGCCTGGAGGGACGATCGCCGCCTCTTTTACCGATCGCGTCAAAGTCGATGTCTTCGAAGTCCTGGGCCACGGAAGATACTGGAAACAAGGTTCGGACCGGGTAGGGTGCGGGACATGCGCATGACTCCGGGACACCCCTCCGGCCCCCAAGATACGCCCCTTTTCGATCTCGTCTTTCAAAGAATTTCAGAAAGTCCGGAAGGTTCGGTGCCCTTCTCCACTTGGATGGATCTGGCTCTTTACGACCCGGAATGGGGCTACTATTCCCGTCGCGGGGCCGATCCCGGGTTCCGGGAGGTGGGGCGGAACGGGGATTTTTTCACCAGTGTCTCGGTCGGGGACACGTTCGGTTTGCTACTCGCCCACGAGATCTCCCGCGTCTGGGAAGCGGACTTCGGGCGGAGACTACCGTTTGTCATCGTCGAGCAAGGCGGGCACGACGGACGCCTCGCCCGTGACATCCTCGCCGGGCTCCGAGAGATCGGCAGCCCCCTCCTCGAGGGCCTCGAATACCGTCTCGTCGAACCCCGCACGGCTCTCCGCGTGCCGCTCGAGGCGGGCCTCGTCGGTGGCCCGATGGACCGTCTCCACGTCGTCGACTCCCTCGAGGCGGCCCGGGCACCGGCGGGGCTGTTTCTCTGCAATGAACTGCTCGACGCTTTCCCCGTGGACCTGCTCGTCTTCTCGGGAAGTCGCTGGCACGAGCGCCGGGTCGGCTGGGACGTGGCATCAGCCCGCCCCACCTGGGTCAGGGGACTTCTTCGCCCGGAATCTCGTGAATTCACCGAATCCCTCGGCAACGAATTCCCCGAGGGCTACGTCACCGAGATCTGCCCTGCCGTCGATGCCTGGATGACGGAAGCAGCCCGTCTCTTCGATCGCGGACTCTGGTGGATCATCGACTACGGTCACGAACGTGCCGATTATTACCTGCCGCAGCGATCCACCGGGACTCTGCGCTGCTATCGCGGGCACCGCGCCGGCGAAGATCCCTTTGCCCATCCCGGAGAGCAGGATCTAACGGCCCACATCGATTTCACCCGCGTCGAGGAAGCGGCGGGGCGGGAGGGACTTGCCAGACGCCTCTTCACCGACCAGCACCATTTTCTGATCCGGGCCGCCCGGCCTTGGCTGCTCTCGCTCGAGGATAAGACACCCGAACCCGCGGCCGCGAAAAGGCTCCGGCAATTCCAGACCCTCACCCACCCGGCGATGATGGGACAGCAGTTCAGGGTGATGGAACTGACCCGCCTTGGCGCGTGATCCCGCCGCCATTCCAAGCCCGTTTTTCGTTGCCGCAGACCGCGGGCCTGCTAGAATCCCCCACCTTGAACGCGACTTCTCTTCCCGCCTCCGGCATGGGCACGACCCGCTGGCTCATCTGCATCATCGCCTCGATCGGCTTTGCCTTTGATATCTACGAGCTGCTGATGCTGCCGTTGATTATCAAGCCGGTCATCGCCTCGCTGAGCACCCCGCTCGTGCAGGAACTCATTTCCGGCGGCATGGCGCCGGCCAAGGCGAACGCCCTCTGGGCTCCGGGTGGGGCGGAATATGTCAAATGGGCGCGAACCCTCTTCTTCGTGCCCGCCCTCGCCGGGGGGGTCTTCGGGCTCCTTGGCGGCTATCTCACCGACAAGCTCGGCCGCCGTCGTGTCCTCACCTTCTCGATCCTGCTTTACGCCTTCGCCGCGTTCGCCGCCGGCGCCTTTGCCGAGACCTTGCCGCAACTTCTCTTCTTCCGCTGCCTTGTTTTCATCGGGGTCTGCGTCGAGTTCGTCGCCGCCGTCGCTTGGCTCGCCGAACTCTTCACCGAGCCAAAACAGCGCGAGAAAGTGCTCGGATACACCCAGGCTTTCTCCTCCATCGGCGGGCTCCTCGTCGCCCTTGCCAATTATTATGCAGCCACCCATGCGAGCAGCTTCCCCGAGATCCACGGTGGGCACGAGGCATGGCGCTACACCCTGATCTCGGGCGTGATTCCGGCGATCCCGCTGATCCTCATCCGCCCCTTCCTCCCCGAATCACCCTCGTGGGCCAAGAAAAAGGCCGAAGGGAGGCTCGGGCGTCCCAGCATCAAGGAACTCTTCAGCCCACAGCTCGTGCGCACTACCGTCGTCACCACGCTCATCTTTGCCGCCAGCTACGGCATCGCCTTCGGGGCGATCCAGCAACTGCCCCAGATCCTGGCCTGGCCAAAGGGACACGTCGAGGTGAAGGCCATTGCCGCGAAGGCCGAAACCGCCGCCAAAAATGCCGCGATCGAAGCCGCCAAAGCCAAGGGCGAACCCGCCCCGGCCGAGGCCGTCCTCACCCGCATCGGCATACAGGCGGCCGGCAACGCGAGCGACAAGGTGACTTCCACAGTCACGAAGTGGCAGGAGATCGGTGGCCTCGTCGGCCGGATCCTCTTCGCCATCCTCGCCGTCTACATCGTCAGCCGCCGGGCCATGCTGCGCCTCTTCCTCATCCCTGCGATGATCTTCGTGCCCGTCTTTTTCTTCTGGGTCGGCGGTGCCCTCGAGACTGAGGGCAGTCTCGCCATGATCAAATGGGGCATCTTCCTCTGCGGCCTGCTCGTCGTCGCCCAGTTCAGCTTCTGGGGGAATTACATTCCACTTGTCTTCCCCGTGCACCTCCGCGGCACGGGCGAGAGTTTCGCGGCGAACATCGGAGGCCGCGTCTTCGGCACCGCCGCCGCGTTCATCACCCTCACTCTTTCGGCCGGTCAGTCGGTCACCGCGCTCGCCAAATACGGAGCGATCGTGGCCGGGATTTACGCCCTGATCGGCGCGATCCTCATCTTCTGGCTCCCCGAGCCGAAGGAAGAGGATCTCGAACACTGATCCGCCACGCCATCAGGCGTGTTTCGAGTGGCGCAGGTGCTCCATGAGCGCCTTCTGCCACTTGCTCTGGTAGCGGTAGGGATTCCACGCCATCGCGATGGTGCGCTGCGGTTTCTCTCCATCGAAGGAGCGGTAGACGCGCCGTTCATCGGCATCGAGACGCCGCGCCATTTCCGGAATGATCGAGACCCCGTGTCCGAGGGCGACGAGCTCCTGGAGGGTGGCGAGCTGGCTGATCCGCTCGACCGTGACCGGCTGAACCGACTGCCTCCGGCAATACGAGGCCACATGATCGGAGAGGCAATGGCCTTCGTTCAACATCACGAAGGGATAAGGCTCGACCGCTTCGGCCGTGATCTTCTTCCGCCCGGCCAACTCATGCCCTGACGGAACCACCAGCAGGAGTTCCTCGTCAAAGAGCGGCTCGAATTCGAGGTACTTCGCGATCAGCGGGAAGGCGAGAATGGCAAGGTCGATCTCGCCGTGGCTGCAACGCTTCAGGAGATTCTCGGTCGTGTCTTCCTGCACCACTACGGAGATGTGGGGATGTTCCTCCGAAAAACTCCGCAGCAGGCCGGGCAGAAAATAGGGGGCGATCGTGGGAATCGCGCCAAGACGGATGCGGCCGTTCCGACCCGCCTCGGAGAGGAGGGAAAAGGTGTCCTCGACGAGATTCAGGATTTCCTTGGCCCGATCCAGAAGGATTTCCCCCAGGTCGGTGAGCATCACCTCGCGCGGCTTTCGCTCGAAGAGCGGCTGGCCCACCTGATCCTCGAGTTTCTGGATCGCCCGGCTCAGGGCCGACTGGGAGAGATTCAGTTCGGCGGCGGCGCGGGTGAAGTTCCGGGCCCGCGCCAAGGCGACGAATTGCTCGAGTTGCTGGAGTTCGATGTCGGTTCTCACCCCGCCATTTTACCATTCCCAAAATGCATCGCAACAATTTGAACAATGCATTGGATGCATTGTCTAAGCCCTCGTATGGATGAACAAGGGCAAAAACCGCCCCCGTAAAACCCCAGACCTCGTCACGCCATGAAAAATCCCATCCCAAAATTGGTCCTTGCCTCTTTGATTCTGGCTCCGCTGGCGTCAGCAATCGCCCAAGACGCAACGTCTTCTGCAAAACCCGCCGAATCCATGAACGACCTCAGCAAATGCCCCGTGATGGGCGCCAACCCCGCCGGACCGAACCGCCACACCGCAGCCGGCGCCATGTCGAACGGTGACTGGTGGCCGAATCAATTGAATCTCGGCATGCTCCATCAAAACTCCGCCAAGAGCAATCCGGTGGGTGAGAGTTTCAACTACGCCGAAGAGTTCAAGAAGCTTGACCTCGCCGCTCTGAAGAAGGATCTCACCGAGCTCATGACCACCTCGCAGGATTGGTGGCCCGCCGACTACGGTCACTACGGCCCCCTCTTCATCCGCATGGCCTGGCATAGCGCCGGGACCTATCGGGTCACCGACGGTCGCGGAGGAGCCTCCGACGGCACCCAGCGTTTCGCCCCGCTCAACATCTGGCCCGACAACGCCAACCTCGACAAGGCGCGCCGTCTCCTCTGGCCGATCAAACAGAAGTACGGTCAGAAAATCTCCTGGGCCGATCTCATGGTTCTGACCGGCAACGTCGCCCTCGAGTCGATGGGCTTCCAGACCTACGGCTTCGCCGGGGGGCGCGAAGACGTCTGGGAACCGCAGCAGGATGTCTACTGGGGCGCCGAAACCGAATGGCTCGGTGACAAACGCTACAGCGAGGGACGCAAACTCGAGAATCCCCTCGCCGCCGTGCAGATGGGCCTCATCTACGTGAACCCCGAGGGCCCCAATGGCAATCCCGATCCTCTCGCCGCGGCCCATGACATCCGCGAGACCTTCGCCCGCATGGCCATGAACGACGAGGAAACCGTCGCCCTCATCGCCGGCGGTCACACCTTTGGGAAAGCCCACGGAGCCGCCACCCCCGAAGGCAACGTCGGAGCCGAGCCCGAAGGCGCCCCTCTCGAGGAACAGGGCCTCGGCTGGAAAAACAAGTATGGCAAGGGCAACGCCGGCGACACCATCACGAGCGGACTCGAAGGCGCCTGGACGAGTGCCCCGGCGCGCTGGTCGCACATGTATCTTTCCAATCTCTGGACCTACGACTGGGAGCTGACCACCAGCCCCGCCGGAGCCAAACAGTGGGTGCCCAAGGACGGTGCCGGCAAAGGCACCGTGCCCGATGCCCACGATCCCTCGAAGAGCCACCAGCCCATCATGTTCACGACCGATCTGGCCCTGAAGATGGATCCCGCATACGCGAAGATCTCCAAGCGCTTCTTCGAGAATCCCAAGGAATTCGAGCAGGCTTTCGCCAAGGCCTGGTACAAGCTGACTCACCGCGACATGGGCCCGATGGCCCGCTACCTCGGCCCCGAAGTGCCGAAGGAAGCCCTCATCTGGCAGGATCCCATCCCCGCGGTCGATCATGAACTGGTCAACGATGCCGACATCGCCTCGCTGAAACAACAGATCCTCGCCTCGGGTCTCACGACCTCGCAGCTCGTCTCCACCGCCTGGGCCTCGGCCTCGACCTTCCGCGGTTCCGATCTGCGCGGCGGCGCCAACGGGGCCCGCATCCGTCTCGCTCCGCAGAAGAATTGGGCGGTGAACCAGCCCGAGCAGCTCGCCAAGGTCCTCGCCTCCCTGGAGAAGATCCAGGCCGACTTCAACGCCGCGCAGAGCGGTGGGAAGAAGGTCTCCCTCGCCGACCTCATCGTCCTCGGTGGCAGTGCCGCGATCGAAGAAGCCGCGAAGAAGGCTGGTCATGAGGTGAAGGTGCCCTTCGCTCCCGGTCGCAATGACACGACCCAGGAGATGACCGATGCCGAGTCCTTCGCCGTGCTCGAGCCCAAGCAGGACGGCTTCCGCAACTACCTCGGCAAGGAACTCGACCGCCCCGCGCCCGAGACCCTCCTCGACCGCGCCCAGTTGCTGAACCTCACCGCTCCCGAGATGACCGTGCTCGTCGGTGGTTTGCGCGTGCTCGACACCAACGTCGGACATCCCGACCTCGGCGTCTTCACCGCCCGCCGCGGCCAGCTCACGAATGACTTCTTCACGAACCTGCTCGACCAGGGCACCGAATGGAAGGTCTCTCCCGTGTGCGATCACTTCTACGAAGGACGCGACCGCAAGACCGGCGACCTCAAGTGGACCGCCACCTCCGTCGACCTCGTCTTCGGATCGAACTCCCAGCTCCGCGCCATCGCCGAAGTCTACGGCAGCGCCGACGCCGGACGGAAGTTCGTCGACGACTTCGTCGCCGCCTGGACCAAGATCATGAACGCCGACCGCTTCGACCTGAAGTCCTGACATTACCAAAACCCTTTCAGGGGCAACCCTGATTCCCGCCCCACCCCGGCCGACCTCCTCCCGTCCGGGGTGGGGTTTTGGTTTTTTTGGGGGGGACGGGTGGAAGTTCGGTGATAAGAAACCTAGAGATCGTCGAGAATTCGATTCGCGAAGACCGGAAGCGACTTTCCAAGCCGGATCACAACATCTTCAATGTCGAGCTTGCGCTTTCCTGCGATTTCTCCGAGACACGCGGCAATGCGTCTCGGTTCCATCTCGTAGAGGACGACCAGATAATCCTGTGGATGCTGCGCCACGATCTTCCAAGGAGCCATCGACCCGAAGGGAAAGTGACGTAGGTTGAAGGTGAGAATCAACGGACACCCTTCCTTTACTGCGGCAGCAAGGACATGCCGGTCGCCAGGATCATTGGTCATGGCGGGGAGAATCGATTCGTAACCACTGACGATCGCTTCCGGAAAATTCAGACGGACTTCCCGCTGAAAGGAATCCGCCAGAGCCTCATCCCATCCCAGCTTGTGAATCTGTGTCCGGCGAACCTCGGAGAGGATCTCTTCGGACCAATGAGGCGAGAAAAGACGGGGCCGTTCCGCCAGCCGTAAAAGGAGATCGCAGACCCCGTAGTTGGCAAGCACGCAGGAGTCGATGATGACCTGATAGTCGGCCCTCATTCCTCTCCCACGTAGTCGGAGTCGTACTTTCCGGCAGCGATAACCTCGTCGGCAAGTCGGTCCATCGACTCACGACGGGCCTTGTCCCGTTTCTTCTCATAGTCGAGGAGATCCTTGAAGGTCACACGCCGATGAGTGCCGACCCGATGAAACGGGATTTCCCCCTTTTCGAGGAGGTTCACGAAGAACTGCCGCGACATGCCCAGATAATTGGCACCCGCCTGGGTCGTGAAGGCTTCATCTTCAGGCATCATGACGATGGCCTTGCGCTCGGACATCAACCTAACGATCCGGGCGAGATGGCCGAACAAGGCGTCCGGAATATGCGTGCGGTTTCCCTGACCATCGATCAAAGCCACGTGATCGGGCTTCGTGAAAAATCTGGCCAGTTCCGCGAGCTCGTCATCAGGGATCAAAGAGGGATCTAGTCGGTTCTTACGTGTCGTGAGCATGAGACTACCGGGTCGGTGGATCAGATGATGGCGCGCCAACAAACTAAGCGAATCCCATTGGCCTGCAATGAATATTCGCTACAACCGCTACAATCGACCCTTTCGCTTCGCTTCTTGAACCCTCCTTGCGTTCGGCCCCCAGCCCGCGCAAATCCGTGACTCGATCGCATCGTCATTCCGGCGCACCGTGTCGTCTTGTGACCGCCGAGCGCCAACTCCCGCTTTTCCCGTGCCTCTTCGCGGCCGCCCTGGTGTTCCCCACGGTCGATGCGATGGCCCAGAGCCAAAAGACTCAGGGCGCGGATCCTTTCGACCTGCCCGATCAGGTCAGCGCCGATCACTTCGCGCCCCTGCGTCGGCATTCGCCTTTCTTGCGCACCCTCGACCTCTCAAGATCCCTCATCATCACCGGCGTCGCCCGGATCGACACCGAGCCGGTCGCGACGCTCCTCGATCTCGAAACGCGCAAGACCTCGGTGGTCTCCAGAAACGCGGTGAGTCCGGAAGGCTGGCAACTCGTCGAGGTGAAGGGGAGTTTCTCGGACATCGAGACCCTCACCGCCCGAATCAAGATGGCCGGAGGCGGTGAGATCTTTTCGATTCGCTACGAGAAGTCGCCCCCGCCCGTGAAAGTCGTTGCCGGAGCCACGGTCTCCACGAAGATCGGCAACGGCACCGCCGGCGGAGGCACCGGTCCCCACGGCGGGCCGGATCCGCGCGTCCTCACGCCCGACCAGATGAACGATGCCCGCAATGCCGCCCGCAACATCAAGGAAGGATTCAAGGCCGACGGTTACGGCGACAACCAGACGATCCCGCCCGAGGTCGTCTCGAAAATCTCCCGTCTCTCGGTCGAGCAGCGCGAAAGCATCAACGTGAAGATGTATGAGTATCGCAACCGCGGACTCGGGATGCCGGAGCGACAGCAGATCTACAACCGCATGCTCGACGAAGCCGTGCGGCAACGCTGAGCGCCTCATTCAGCGCGAGCGGAAAACGTCGCTCGTGAGCGACTCGACCACGAGGGTCCGTAGCCCGAAGTTCTCCTTCTTCACCCGCTCGAGGATGTCCTCGATTTCGTAATCGTCGACGACCTCCATGTGGCGGCCGGTCGAGTAGGCGAGCAGCTTTGCGACGAGGTGACGGGCAAAGAGGTCCTTTCGCCCTTCGGCGAGGATCTTCTTGAATTCGCGGAAGTCGCCGTAGACCTCGCCCGAGGGAAACTCGCCCGAGGCATCGATCTTCGGCGAGGGACCATCCTTCTTCGACGCGGGATACTTCGTGCGCCAGCGTCCGATCGGATCAAAGGTCTCGAGCCCGAAGCCGAGAGGATCGATCTTGCGATGGCACTCGGCGCAGGTCTTGTCGGCGGCGTGTTTGGCGAGGCGCTCGCGGATCGTCGTGGCCCCGCTGACATCGGCCTCGATCAGCGGCACGACGTCGGGCGGCGGCGGCGGCGTCACGCCAAGGATGTTTTCCGAGACCCACACGCCGCGTGTCACCGGCGAAGTCTCGACTCCGTTCGCGCTGACGGTCAGCACTCCGGCCATGCCGAGGACGCCGCCGCGATGGCTTTCGGGTTTCAGACTGACTCTCTGAAACCCATCGGCGAGACGGAGCTTGTCCTTCTCGGGCAGGTTGTAGAGATTGGCGAGCTTCTTGTCGACGAAGGTGTAGTCGGAGTCGAGGAAGTCGGTGACGGGTCCGTTGTTTTCGAGGAGATGGCGGAAGAAAAGGCGCGCCTCGGCCTTCATCGAGCTCGGAAGATCCTCCGCGTAGTAGGAACGCGCCGCCTGCCGCGGCGGCGGTTGGTTGCCGATCTCGCGCAGGTTCAGCCAGGCATCGAGGTAGGCCTCGACGAAGCCCTCAGATCGGGGGTCCTGCAGCATGCGTTCGATCTGCTCCCGCACTCCCCCGATTTTGGCGAGGCGTCCATCCTTGGCTGCGGCGAGCAGGGCGTCATCGGGTGGTCCCGCCCAAAGCGCGTAGGAGAGACGCGCCGCAAGATCGTAGGGATGAAGGAGCTTCTCCTCCTCGGGCGTGATCTCACTGAGGTAGAAAAAGGCCGGCGAACAAAGGATGCGCTTCACCGTGTCGAGCGCGGCCTGGCGCGGCGTCGCTTTCTCCTCGATCCGCTTGCGGTAGGTGCCTTCGATTCGTTGGCGGTCCCTCTCATCGAGGGGACGACGGAAGGCTCTTTCGCCGAAGGCGAATAGCTGCTCGACCGCCCTATCCTCCCGAAAGCCCCCTTTGCCAAAGACTGCGATTTCCTCGCGCGATCCGCCCTCTTCCTTCAGCGGACCCCGGATCTTGATCTCGCCGATGCGGATGTGGGGCAACTTGCCTTCCTTCAGGATGTGGGCGCGGCCCACGCCCGAGTCGGAGACCTTGCCCTTGAACTCGTCCTTGTAGCGTTTGTTGATCTCAAGGACAGAGGCACGCGACTCGTAGGGCCCGTTTGGGAAAACGAATCGCGGCGTCTGACCCGCCTCGAGCCAAACCGTGAAATTCATCCAGGTGGGCTCTTTGTCAGGAACAATCGCCTCGGCGAGGAGCGGTTCGATCGCCTGCGGGTAGTGGATGTGTCCTTTCGTCACATCCCCCGGCACCACGCCGATGCGGAAGGGCTCGGAAAAATCGATCCCGAAGATCTTCGGATCGTAGTGCGTGTCGCGGTGCACCGCCTGAGCTTTCACCTCGATCTCATAGAGACCCGAGACGGGCACGCCCGCGAGGAAGTCCTCGATGTGACCGTAGCCGCCCTGCCGGGTGTCCGTGTTCGGCTGTTCGTAAAGACAGAGAAACTGGTAGTCGAGCGCCTCCTTGTGCGGCCCGCTCAGTTCCTCGTATTGTTTGAAGTTCTTCGTGAAGTGCCAGGTCTTCGGCTCCATCGCGGGTTTGCCGAGACGGCTCTCGACGAGTCGGTTGGCCGACTGGAAATACTGGTCGAGGAGGAAACCCGACGTCACGAGGGAATCACCGATCGTGTCGAGGTGATGGCTCGTCTTGTCCTTCGGAAAATCGGCCGTCAACCCGAGGGTGTCGACCCGCCGGTCAAAGAGGGCCTCGAGGGTATTTTCATACTCGCGGTTCGAAAGACGCCGCATCACCGTGCGCGAACCGGTGCTCTCGAAGCGAGAGCGCGCCTCCGCAATGCCGCCGCGCAGAGACCGCAGCACGGCGAGTCGCTCTTCGTCGGTGGGTTGCTCGGCGTCCTTCGGCGGCATCTCGCGCAGGGTGACCTGATCGATGATCTCCTTGGCCGAAAGGAGATCCTGATGGGTCTTCAGCGGCAGATCGAGGACCTCGAAATCGCGCTCGCCTTTCTGCACCGAGGAGTCATGGCACTCGAGGCAGTAGCTGCCGAGGAATTCATTGACGACTTTGCGCCCGGCTTCGTCTGCCCATCCGGGCGCTCCGAAACCGAGGAAGACGGCCACATACGCCAGCGTCCCTCTCACTCCCCGCCGCGACTTCCCTGCCATGACCCCGCTTGTCCTCACGCAAACGTGCCCGTGCTCGTGCCGAAGGCCTCGGTCTCGAGCCCCATTTTCTGCGCGATGTCGAGGTAGAGATTGCAGAGCGGCACCTTTTTCGAGCCCGACGATTCGACCTTGCGGAACTCGCCGTGACGGTAACCACCCCCCGCGAGGAGGATGGGCAGGTCCGTGTTGGTGTGAGAGTTGCCGTCGCCGATGCCGCTGCCGAAAAGGACCGTGGTCGAATCGAGCAGGGTCTTGTCGCCATCCTTGATCCCGGCGAGGCGCGTGAGAAATTTCCCGAAATGCTCAATCTGGTGAGTTTCGAGGGTGATGAGATGTTTGATCGCCTCCTCGTCTTTCCCGTGGTGCGAAAGACCGTGATAAGACTTGTCGATCCCGAGATGCTGGGGCAGGTAGCTTCCCCCGATCTCGAGCGTGGCGACGCGAGTCGAGTCGGTCTGGAGCGCGAGGGCGACCAGCTCGTAGAGCATCGGCAGATCCTCGACCGTGTTGCGGTTCGCCGGCTTGTCGAAGGGCGCTTTCGGCTTGGGCTCGTTCTCCCATCGCTGGCGCAGCTGGAGCCGTTTCTCGACATCGCGCACCGAGGTGAAATACTCGTCGAGTTTGTCCTTGTCTTCGCGATTCACCTGCCTTGCGAGATCGTTCGCGTCCTCGAGGACGCTGTCGAGGATGGAACCGTGGAGTCGGTTCTCGCCGGCGCGGCTGGCACGGCGTTCGGGCGACTCCTCGACAAAGAGTTTCTCGAAGAGCTCGGCCGGCCCCGTGATCGGCGGCACCCGCACACCCGACTTCGTCCACGCGATCTGGCAGCCTCCGTGGATGCCGTCCTCGCAGCCCACCGTCAGCGAGGGGAAGCGCGTCTGCGTCCCGACTTCGTCGGCGATGAACTGGTCGATCGTGACATTGCCATCGGGACGGTTCTGGGCCTCCGAATGGAGGACGCCGGAAAGAAAGGAATGCACCGCGAAGTGGCCGCCCTTGATCCCGTGGTCGAGACCGCGGTAGACCGTCAGGTGTTCGCGGTTCGCGGCGAGTGGCTTGAGCAGCGTCGTCAGCTCGTAGCCTTTTCCTTTCGTCTCGGGGAAGAAGGACTTCTGCTGGAATCCGAGGAGGTTCCCCACCGCCACGAAGCGCCGGGCTCCCGCGCCCGCCCCCCTTGTCGCCGCCACCGGCCCGTTGGCACGCAGCGAACTCGCCAGGAACGAGGGAAGTCCCGGCAGGGCGAGCGATGCGAAGAGGGAGCGCAGCACGAAACGGCGACGATCGAGGCATTGGGTCATGCCCGGAACGTCGCCGCAAATGTCCTCTGCTGCAATCGCCAGCGGAAGGGTGGCACTCACGCGATCAGGTTCCCGAAAAGACCGGTAGATCAGATCAACG